>OCVV012823774.1_pt1 | contig 46616 bp, 35 predicted proteins | sample 1539721 | NCBI WGS metagenome assembly OCVV01 (sample SAMN02144230, study PRJEB22623) | gut metagenome | biome: sheep rumen | host: Ovis aries | place: New Zealand | reverse complement strand
AAAATCTGTGCAATCTGCCAAAATTTCTCTCAGCATAAAATCTGTGTAATCTGTGCAATCTGTGGTTTTTATGACTTCCGAAAGTTAAGTCATAAAAAATTTCTGTGTTTTCTGTGCTTTCTGTGTGAGACAGACTCACCGCACCCTTTCCGTGTGGACCGTCTCCTGGAACTGCCCCACCACATAGTCGGCAATGTCAAACTTCGTGTCGCCCTCTGCAGCCTGCCGTTCGCAGAAGTCGGAGACCGAGAATGTGGCGATGTCCCTCATGCCGTGCAGCAGTTCACGCCATTCGCCGATGGCGTCGCGGTCGGGGAACACCATCACCTGCCTGCCGCGCAGCACCTCCATCACGCTCCGCTTCAGCATCGCCTTGTTGCCCGTGGCCACCCACACATACTTGGGCTGCACGGCTGCACCCACCAGCGCATTCTTAGGCGACTCGACCAGTGCCACCGTCTGGTTCGGATAGCACCTGAGCAGATGTTCGCCAAAGAGGCACTCATTGTCGAAAAACGGCTCTGCCCCATTCTCCTGAGAATCCAGAGCCTCTGAAGCACCCGCCCACTCCACCACTCCCTGCTTGGCCAACTCCTTGCCCAGCCAGTAGCAGCAGCGGCGGTCGCAATGGGCAAACCGCTCCGAGCGCACATCGGTCTCAAAGTGCTGCACCTTCACGTTCCGCACCCTGCCCTCCAGGTCGATGCTCGGAAAGAGCACACAGTCCTCGTGCCGCCCATTGTCGTAGCACCCCAGCAGGTACTCCTCCGTCAGATGCTCCACCAGATGGCCATCAAACATCTGTGCCAGGCACCGGCTCATCGAGTTCTCGACCGACACATGGGCATCCACCCACTCGCGGGGAATGTAGGAGACTGGCCGCTCCCGCCTCTTCGGCACATTCACCCCACTTACCCCATTCACCCCACACATCACATCCTCTCCTCTCCACACACCAAACGTCCTTTCCAGCCGCTGGCAAGCCTCCTTGAAATCCACCCCGTCCTTCGCCATCACGAAGTCAATCACCGAACCGCCCTTGCCGCAGGCAAAGCAGTGGCAATGGTTCTCCTTGCCCATCTCATACAGCGTCAGCGACGGGTGCTCATCGGCATGCCAGGGGCAGTTCGTCACCATTCGGCTGCCCACCTTCTTCAGCCGGCAGCCCCAGCGTTCAGCCACCCTCGAAATGGGAATGGCACGCAATCTATCTAAATCAAAATGCACTTTCTTGTCCATATTGTTCTTGTTTCTTTTGTCCGAGGGTCGGGTGAGGGATGAGGGGGTGAAAAAGGGGGTGTTTTTCATGCAGGACACCCCACCTTTTATCTGCTGATTGACTGCTGTTTATCTCCTCGAAGGGGGTGAAGGGGGTGTTTTTCTTCACAAACTATTTGATTATTCATTTTTCAAAAACTTATTTTTTTACACCACTTTCACCCCCTTCACCCCCTCATTGCTTTGTAGTGTTTTGTGTGTCAGTATCTTAAGTCTCATTTTAAGAAGCCTGAAAACACCCCCTTTTCACCCCCTTCACACCCCCTCGTCATGAATTCAAAGCGAGTTGGAAAACCACCTGATTGTGCTTCATGCAACGTTTCACCCTCAAGTTCTTCAGTCGCTCATAAAACCGCTGGGGAGTCAGCGTGTAGGACAGGCTGTTGATTTCGCAGAAATACTTGAAGCGGTCGTGCAGCATCTTGCCCGTCACCCACGTGTCCGACTTCTCGCAGCACTCCTGCACGAACAAGTACACGATGTCCGTCGCCCCACGATAGTTCTGCATCTCCGCGTCGCACACCTTGCAGGCCAGGAGCCGCTTCCGCTTCATCAGCAACGGCAGCCCCGCCAGAAACCAGTTCAGGATGCCCGGCAGTTCGCCCTTCAGTTTCGCCGCCAGTTCCGGGTCCGCCTCCTCCGGCGAGATGGTCGCATCGAACGGCAAGATGCGCAGCCGCCTGTAGAACGCATCCGTCGCCTCCGCGCGCGGCATCTCGTTCACCGCAGCAATCAGGTAGCCATACTCCGTCATCTCATACGGATTATGATACAACTCCTTCACCATCACCGGCTCGTGCGACGTCAACTGCTTCAGCACCGACGCCACCCACTTCGACTCGCTCTCGCTGCTCGTGTTCAGCAACTTATGCTCAAACCCATGACGCATCACCACATCGCCCGTCAAGTCGCTCAGCGAAATGCACGACACATTCTCCTTGCCCGCTAAGGCCCCCAGCACCTCCAGCAGCACACTCTTACCATTCGCGCCGCCACCCTTCAGAATCAGCATCACATCCAACCTCACCGCACCCTGCACCAGCGCATTCGCCACAAACTCCCTCAGCACCCCCTGGCAACCCCCGTCGGGCAACACACGAGCCAGAAAATCCTGCCAACGCACACTCTCCGCACACTCATCGTAGCAAAACGGCAGACAGTTCACAAAATAATCCTCACGCCTGTGCCCGCGCAACACACGGCCCCCCTCACGGTCCACCTCCAGCGTGCCATTCAGCAAATTCGACAGCGCCACACCCTCCGGCGGAGGCACCCGCTCCCAGCAGCCCGAAAAACGAAAAGCCACCCCATGACACACATCCGCCATGAACGCCGCACTGTTCACCTTCGACTTCGGCACCCCCATCCGCCGGCAACACCCCTTCACAAACTGAAAAAACAACGTGTTCTCCAGCCGCACCCAATGAGTGCCCACATACAAGAAAATCTCCTGCCCCGTCTTCAGCGCCGGGTCATAGCGAGGCACCGAAATCAAGCCCCCCGCCACACGCTCCATCTCATCCCCCACCAAATCCAGCAGCAGTTCACGCTTGTTCCCATTGACACCCTGAATCGCCAGCACATCCCCCTGACGCCCAGCCACACGCTCCTCCATCACCGCCAACGTCTCCCTCACCACGTCGCGACACACACCCTTCCGCGCCACCAGACCCTCCTGGCGGCACATCTCCAGCGCAAAGGCATCCTTGCCCTCGCCCTCCTTTCCTACGGAATCAGATACAATCGTCCCCTCCATAATCATATTTTTTTTAATAGTTCAACAATCTTTTTATTCAGTAACAAAGGCCCGTGCTTTCCAAACACCACCCTTTCTTCATAGCCGTATTTTCAGGGTTGCCGCCCCCCGATTCACAAGCGTCAGAGCCATCCGGCCCCCTCACTCCCAAATCCTGCTGCAAAGATACACAAAATTCCCCAACCCACCAACAAAACACCCCACATATTTTCCCCTCCCCCCCAAAAAATTTCCACCCCCAAAAACCCTAACCCTAACTCCCAACTAAAGAACTCCTAACTCCCCATTCCCCTCACGACCCCACCCCCACTACCCTCGCGAGCCTAACGGCGCAAAGCCCAAAGAGGCAGCGGCACTCCACCCCCTACACACTTTTTACAAAAACCCACAAAAAAACGCCAATTTGTTTGCCACACAAAGAAAAAGCACTACATTTGCAACCAGAACTAACCTAAAACCCAACCTATGCCACAGGAAAAATCCTTCAACATGAGCACCACTAAAGAATATTTTGCATTCATCAGTTACAAGCGAGAGGATGAGAAGTGGGCTGAGTGGCTGCAACAAAAGTTAGAGCACTACCGACTGCCTGTGAACGTGAGGAAGGAAAACGCGGCACTGCCACAAACGATACGCCCCATCTTCAAGGACACGTCGGAACTGGCTGCCGGTGTGCTGGCCGAGGAGATTCGCAACGCACTGGAAAACTCAAAGTTCCTCATTGTTGTCTGCTCCCCACGGGCGGCGCAGTCGGAATGGGTGGGCAAGGAAGTGCAAACATTCATCGACATGGGGCGGTCGGATAAAATAATCCCGTTCATCATCGGAGGTATCCCGTTCTCGAAAGATTCTGAAGAGGAATGTTTCCCATCCGCCCTGCTGAAACTGCCCAAAGAGCAGGAACTGCTGGGTGTGAACATCAATGAGATGGGACGCGACGCAGCCGTGGTGAAGGTGGTGGCGCACATGTTCGGTCTGAAGTTCGACACCTTATGGCAAAGGTATGAGAGAGAGCAGAAGAGACGCAGATGGATGTTGATGGGCGGTGTCCTGCTCTTCGCCCTTGTCAGCCTTGCTGTAGGCGGATGGTTCGTGAGGCAAAACGGCATCATAAAAGACCAAAAGGAGCAACTGCAAAGCCAAACAGTACGCCTAATAGAGGACTCCATCATCATGGCCAATCACATCCGGCGCATTCAAACACAAAACGACAGCATCACACAACAAAACACATTGATTCTCCAACAGAAAGATAGCCTAACCAAGACCTACAATCTGCTGGCACTCTCCAATCAGCACCTGAGCGAACGGGAACGCAGCCTCACCATCGCCACCGAAGGCCTGCTGAGGAACCGCAACCTTGCCATTGCAGAAAAGGCCATGGAGTTGGTGGATGAGGGAGATTCTTACACAGCGCGTGTCTTAATTTTGGAAGCATTAAAGGATGGGCCATGTACTGTAGAGATGGAATCAGCATTTCGAGCAGCACAAGTACATGATAATGCCATATTGAGAGGACATACTGATGGAGTCCATTTCGCCTCATTCAGCCCTGACGGAAAGAAAATCGTCTCAGCATCATACGACAACACCATCCGCATCTGGGATGCCGCAACTGGAAAGCAGATAGGACAGCCGCTAGAAGGACATACAAGCTTTGTCGAATCCGCCTCATTCAGTCCGGACGGAAAGAGAATCGTCTCGGCATCATTAGACAAAACCATCCGCATCTGGGATGCTGCAACTGGAAGGCTGGTAGGAAAACCGTTGGAGGGACATTCAGATTTTGTCTATTCTGCCTCATTCAGCCCTGACGGAAAGAAAATCGTCTCAGCATCAAGGGACAAGACCATCCGCATCTGGAATACAGCAACAGGAAAGCAGATTGGACAGCCGTTGAAGGGACATACAGATTATGTCAATTTCGCCTCTTTCAGCCCTGACGGAAAGAAAATCGTCTCGGCATCATCGGACAACACCATCCGCATCTGGGATGCTGCAACTGGGAAGCAGATAGGACAGCCGCTAGAAGGACATACAAGCTTTGTCTATTCAGCCTCATTCAGTCCAGATGGAAAGAAAATCGTCTCGGCATCATGGGACAAGACCATCCGCATTTGGGATGCTGCAACAGGAAAGCTGATAGGACAGCCGTTTGAAGGACATACAAGCTTTGTCGAATCCGCCTCATTCAGTCCAGACGGAAAGAAAATCGTCTCGGCATCATGGGACAAGACCATACATATCTGGGATGCAGCAACAGGAAAGCAAATAGGGCAGCCGTTGGAGGGGCATACTGCCATTGTCTATTCCGCCTCATTCAGCCCTGACGGAAAAAGTATCGTCTCTGCGTCCGACGACAACACCATACACATCTGGGATGCTGTAACAGGAAAGCTGATAAGACAGACGTTTGTGGGACATACACACTATGTTCATTCTGCCTCCTTCAGCCCTGACGGAAAGAAAATCGTCTCGGCATCATTGGACAAAACCATCCGCATCTGGGATGCTGCAACAGGGAAGCTGATAGGAAAACCATTGGAGGGACACACAATCGGTATCTATTCCGCCTCCTTTAGCCCTGACGGAAAGAAAATCGTCTCGGCATCATACGACAACACTATCCGCATCTGGGATGCTGCAACTGGAAGGCTGATAGGAAAACCATTGGAGGGACATACAGATGCTGTCCATTCCGCCTCATTCAGCCCTGACGGAAAGAAAATTGTCTCGGCATCATACGACAACACCATCCGCATCTGGGATGCTGCAACAGGGAAGCTGATAGGAAAACCTTTGGAAGGACATACAGATTATGTCGAATCCGCCTTATTCAGCCCTGATGGAAAGAGAATCGTCTCGGCATCAGGGGACGAAACCATCCGCATCTGGGATACAGCAACAGGAAAGCAGATAAGACAGCCGTTGAAGGGACATACAGATGCTGTCCATTCCGCCTCCTTTAGTCCCGACGGAACAAGAATCGTATCGGCATCATCAGACCGCACCATCCGCATCTGGAATACAGCAACAGGAAAGCAGATAGGACAGCAGTTGGAGGGACATACTGCCATTGTTGAATCCGCCTCTTTCAGCCCTGACGGAAAGACAATCGTCTCGGCATCATCGGACAACACCATTCGTATCTGGGATGCTAAAACAGGAAAGCAGATAGGACAGCCGTTAGAAGGACATACAAGCTATGTCCATTCCGCCTCCTTCAGTCCCGACGGAACAAAAATTGTGTCGGCATCTGCTGACCACACCATCCGCACATGGGATTTTCCTCCTCTCCAACACCTTATTAACGAAACCCGCGAGCGTTTCCAACCCCGCCAACTAACACCAGAGGAACGGCGAAAATACTATCTGGAGTGACAGCACGGATGTAAAGATTTTTCCGCCTGCATTTGCTGCTTTCAATTAAAAGCTTTAACTTTGCAAAAAGAATCTAACCTAAAACCCAACTATGGCACAGGAAAAATATGATGTGTTCATCAGCTACCGACGTGAGGGTGGCTATGACACAGCAAAACATCTAAATGACCTGCTGGTCAGAGATGGCTATAAGGTAAGTTTTGACATTGACACCTTGCGCAGCGGAAATTTCGACACTCAGCTACTTGAGAGGATAGATCAATGCACCGACTTCATCTTGATAGTCGACCAACATGCTTTTGATCGCACACTTGACCCCAAGTTCAATCCCAAGAATGACTGGATGCGGTGTGAGCTTGCTCATGCACTCAAGAAAAACAAGAACATTGTGCCAGTCTTTCTTTCTGGCACGAATGGGTTTCCGAATAATCTGCCAAGCGACATAGCGGGCATCAGCATGAAGAATGGTCCTGAATATAATCGTTACCATTTTAATGCATTTTATGAAGACTTAAAAAAACGATTCTTAAAGTCACGCCCTAAAAGTCGTCTTGTAAAACATTTTGCAGTAGCCTTGCTTGCCATTCTGGCGATAGCAGGCATTGTCTATGCTATTTCCCATCATGCACCTGCGAATGATAAGCCCGAAATTTATGCAAAGGCTGTCAATATTAATTTCTATGGAAAGAAAAAGGAATCTGATATGTTTTTTAATGAACTTTATGCAAATGTAGATGGATATGAATATACAATAGAAATACCAAAGGACATCTGTTTTAATATTGTAGCACAGGAAGACTTCGATGGAGATGGTATAGAGGATGCCTTAATTGAAAACGTACAAGCTTGTGGCGGTAATGCTATTGGCAGTTCATTTTTCTTTGTGAGCTACACTGGGAATGGTTACTTTTCTGTTTCAAACAGTTTTGGCGGAAATGTCTGGGAGGAACCCTCTATAGAAGAGTGGAAAGGCCTGAAATCGGTTGTGATAATTGACACAAATGAAGATTTTAACACTGACTCCAATTACAATTCAAAAGAAAGGTATATACTGAAGCAAGGTGATGCCGTTAGAGTGGAATCATCGAAGAAAAATTCCATCGTTGCGTTACAAGAGATTCGAGCATCAGACTTTCATAATGGCAAAGAAGAAGAAACCATTCGTATGAGTTATGATTTAGATGGCAACGGTGAAGAAGACTATTTTGAATGTACGTATTGGGACAGGTGGGATAAACTTTTTTTCAATATAATACTCAATGGCAATATCCTTAACTATGATGGTATTGGAGTCGATCGTATTGGAATTCTTTCATCCAAGACAAACGGAATGCATGACCTAATTTATGACGAGGACAATGTGGTCAAGTGGAATGGCAATGAATACGTTTTCGATTAAACCCTTATTAGTCTTGAGACGATTGAACAAAATGGACAACGGGACTCGAAATGAGCTTTTTGTCCATTTTTCTTTCCATTTTTCTTTGTCACTCCAATTCTATTCCCTACCTTTGTGAAGGAAATACTAACCTATATGGAACCACGCAAGTATCAATTCAACAACTCCACATTGACCATTGTTTTTGGAAACATTTGGAGGTCTTCACGTTTTATCTGGTTGCTTTTATGCATCATCATTTCTCCCCATGTTCAAGGGCAAGTGCTCGATGACAGCCTTGTCAACAAATTGGTTGTCAGAGCAGACCCTGCTGTTCAGGTAGGAAAGAATTTTCGCATCGGTTTTCAGTACACGAGCCGAGATTCGTTGGCGGGTATCCTTCCTCCTCAATGGAATTGGGACCATCCTCATCATGAACTGCTCTATGGGCCATCAAAATCCACCCAAACATCATATGCTTTCAGGAACGGAAAACGATCCGTTTTATACGGTATGATGTACTCTTATTACATCAAATTCACCCGCCCTGGTTCTTTCACCATACCTTCCATGACTACGAAATCGACGACGGGTGAAACTTTGACATCCCAACCATTCACGGTTCGTGTGACGACAGAAGCCGTTCAACCAACGCAAGCAGCACCATCGACGAGCAATGCCCCTAAGGCTGAAAACCTTTTTGTGGTTGAAGCGAAGGTGAACAAGACCGACATCAGCCTCGGAGACTGCTTTGATTGTGAAATACGTTTGTACACCAACATGAACGTGACGCAGATGCCCCCCTTTTCCGTTCTTCCTGTCAGCAATGCCTATTGGAGGGAGCATGACCTGCCGGAACAGAAGAAAGTTGAAACAACTGAATACAATGGCGCTTCCGTCAAGTCGGTTCTTTGGGCGAAGTATTCGATTATTCCTCTACAATCCGGCACGATTCGGATAGACCCCATGATTTTCACGGCTTTGTACCAAACCCCAAAGCCCGATGTGGATCCCTTTGAGGCTTTCTTTAATGGTGGAAACAATTACATCAATCATGACACCATCGTTCAAACTAACCCGATAGAGATACACGTGGCAGACAAGCAGATGCCAACGAGAGATGCCAAGCCAAACATGTCTGAGCAACCTCATGGCATAGGTCTCGTCATCGACCGCTCTTCAAGTCTCTTCGCCAGGAATGACACGCTTTCGGAATCTTTCCTTGAGTTGGAGACTCTATTTGTCAAACTGGTGCAGAGCAATCTCCCATCTGATCATTCTGTCACGTTGTTTGCAAAGAAACCACATTATCCAACACGGACGGAATTGGACAACCTCTCCGATGTCTCTCCTTCAGCAAGAAATGACGGTTCTGCCATCTACGATGCCATCTTGGCCAGCGCTTTACGTGAAGGCGCTTTGACATCAGGGCATCCTCCCTTTTCTGTTTTGCTGTTGACTGATGGCTCTGACAACGCCAGCCACCTATCCGAATCCACACTCATCAACATCTTATTACAAAACAAGATCAGGGTTGACGTGATAGCCTTTGCCAGCAAGAAGGATTCCTTGTTTTATCCTCTAGGCAAAGATTTTGGATTCATAAAGATGGACAACACGCAGAATATGGAAGACGTGAAAAGAATTGCACAGGCAACCAACGGATTCTTCATCTGGATTGACAACAAGAAGCAGATTCCAGCGGCCATCCGCCAAGTCAGGGAGAGTCTTCGCAATGCACCCACACCTGACTTATCGCCTGAAAAGACGTTCGCACCCAACATCAACCTTCTATACAAATTGTATGATGGTATCATATCTGATGCTGAAACTGATTTCTAATCAGGAAGTACAACCGGATGTGAGCAGACCGAAAGGACGGGACAATGCTTCGCCGTGGCCAGCAGCATGCAGTCGCCATCGCCTCGGTAGTAGAGCACGGGAAGGAGGCTGTCTGGCAGACACTCGTTCACACGTTGGTAGTTGGCCGTGTACTCCACCTTGGCCAACTCTTCCATCTCGCTCTCAGTGATGGGATGCCGGCGGATGAGGTAGTTGTCGTAAGTGCGGTCATCGCCCCAGTCGCTGCTGTCGAAGACGGGATAACTGGCATAGAGGCAACCCACATGGACAGGCCCCACGGTGCTCTTCGGTTCGCGGCTCCAGACATCGAAGTGGTCTATCCGTTTCGTTGCCATCAGTTCGATGTGGTCATGCACGTCCTGCCACCCGTCGAAGTCGAAACCCTCGATGGTGACCACATCGTGAATGTTGTAGCACTGGATGTCGAAATCCGCCAGAGGCAGATGCCGCTGCACCCACTCCTCCATCCCCCGCATCACTTTCTCCTGCCCAGCCAGCACCGGCGCCTCCCTCAGCAACCTCGCCTTCAGGCCCTCCATGCCCTCGCTCCGCAGACAGTCGCGGTACTGGACATTGTAGAGCACCATCGCCGCCAAATCGTACTCCGGCCAGGGACCTGCATGCTGCACCGCATCCAGCAGGCTCGGATAGTGCACCGTCCGTCCCATGATCCTCACGCACACATCCGTCTTCTCCACGGTGAACGCCTTTTGTTTCTTGAACCACATCATAACTTTTTTCCTTTCTTTTCTAAACCGTTTACAAACTCCTCCGCACCACCTCTCCATTCCTGCTGCAAAGATACATAAAAAAAAACGACAGCCCCACGAAACTCCCCACATATTTTCCCCTCACAAAAAATTTTCCCCCCAACCCAAACTCTTAACTCTCAACTCTCAACTCTTACCCCCTCCATTTCCATAAACCTACAAAAAAAAAGCCAAAACGTTTGCAATATGAAAAAAAAGCATTACATTTGCCGCCGAGACTAACCTAAAGACTTTTTTATATTAAGAACGGATTTATTGAAGAATAAAAAGATGGACGACTTAAATAATAACATGGGAATCTCATTTGGAGATTTATTTGGCAAAGAAGCCACAATACCATCGATAGACAAAGATGAGCCGCTATGGGACAAACTCATCCAGCAAATCATTGACGGGAATGTGATACCTGTCATTGGTGCAGACCTGCTGACCGATGATAATGACAATCCCCATCAGGCCATTGTGGATTTTCTTGCGAATGGTTTCAACGTGGAATCCAAGCCAAGCAGTTTCTCGGAATTAGTCTATGACCCCAAATACAAAAATGAGAACAAGAAGGACAGCATTTATTATCAGGTGAACAGGATTCTGGGGAATGCAGGATTTAAGCCTTCTTTGCGCCTAAAGAGGCTGCTGTCCATCCGCCAGTTTCCATTTGTGATTACGACAAGTTTCACGCCCATCGTGGAACAGACGATGAAAGAAATATGGAAAGACGAATTGCGGGTCATGCGTTTCAACAATAATCCTTCTGAAAATAATGATATCAAGAATGGAACCGACCTGCGCAAACCAACCATCTACTATATGTTTGGCAAAGTCGGCGAAGGTGCACACAAATATGTGCTGACGGACACCGACATGCTGGATTATGTTTCGGCTTGGCTGTCTAACGACAACAAGGCCCGTCCCAAGAATCTGTGCAATGAGTTGAAGGAGAAGTATCTCCTGATGCTTGGCAACAACTATAGCAACTGGCTCTTCAGGTTCATTTGGTTCTCCATGCGCAAGCCGGACCTTGGGCATGGCATGATTGCCCATGACAAATTAGACGAATCATTACTCCATTTTTTAGACCGGGCGGAAACTTTCACAAAACGCAACACGTCGGATGTTATTGACCAGATTATCACACGTCTCGACAAAAAACTGAAGGAGAACGAGGAAACTAAGTTTGACAGCCCTAAGGAGAACATGGACGTGTTCATCTCCTATTCCCGTTCTGACGGCGAAATTGCAGAAAAACTGTATGAGACCCTGACAGCGCAGGGCAAGCGCGTGTGGTATGACAGGAACAATTTGACTGCCGGCGGCAATTTCATGGACGAAATCAGGAAAGCGATACGTACCGCGAAATATTTTGTCCCTATCTTTTCCAACAATGTAACCAAAGAGAAAGGAGATTCTCATGTGTACCGAAACGAGTGGGACACGGCCATAGAGGTCGCCATCAGCATGGGCAGGACATATATTATTCCCCTGGCTGAAGAAGGGTTTGACTTTTACAAATCTGCCATACCAGAGAAAATGCAGCAGCACAATGCCATATCCTTTTCAAGAACAGATTTCCCTTATATAGACAAGGATGGGAAAAAGGAAGATGTTGCGATGCAGATTATTCACAAAATGAATGAGGATTAAGATATGGAAGAACTAAAAAGAAAGAATCCGTGGTTAGGACTTGAGTCCTACAAAGAGGGGGAAATTCTCTATGGCCGCGACGAGGACATACGGGACTTGTCTCAAAGTGTGCTTAATGACACAGACACTCTGCTTTATGGCAAAAGTGGTATAGGAAAATCTTCCATACTAAACGCCGGCATCATTCCTGCGGCACGACGCCATGGTTTTTTCCCAGTCCTTGTCCGTTTATCACATAAAGAAAAACAAACATATCTCTATCAGATAAAAGATGCGATTGCCAACGCAATGATTCCGATTCCACTTGATGAGTCAGGGAATCAAATGGCACTCACCGCCGAGGAACAGCAACAGCGAGATGCGGAACTGAAAAAACGAATCGTGGAGGTCGTCGATTGTAAAGATGCAGAAAAAGAAAGCCTCTACGAATACTTCCATCGCCACACATTCCACGATGCTGAGGGGGAACGGATAAAATTGCTGATTATTTTTGACCAGTTTGAGGAAATCTTCACACTCCAGACCGAAGAGTCTTCCAAGAAAAGATTTTTCGCCGAGTTGGCAGACTTCCTCAACGACGTGATGCCAACCTCCCTCCAACACGAGACCACCCCCACAGCAGAGCCTCAGAAGAAAATCACAGTGATTGGCGCGGGGAACTTTGGCGACCTTTTTAATGACCTGGATTTAGGCGCAGAAAACAATTTGCCCGAATATGTCACCGACAATGAGATTCACATGGTCTTCACCATACGAGAAGATTTCCTGTCCGAATTTGAGTACTATTCTGCATCCATACCTTCCCTGAAACAAAACAGATACGGACTTCGTCCCATCAATGAAGAACAGGCGGCCCAAATCATCCTGCGGCCAATGCCCGGGCTGATTGACGATTCCGTTGCGAAACTCATTATTGAGAAAGTCACAGGAAGGACAGACTTTGAATTGAATGGCATTCCAGAGATAGAAGTGGATTCCGCCGTATTGTCCCTTTACCTAAACAGACTATATGACGCTAAAACCGGCGATAAAATCACATCAGAACTCGTAGAGGAGAAAGGCGGAGAAATCATAGCCGATTTCTACAATGATGCCATTTCAAGCGTGTCAGAACCCACGATTGAATACTTGGAAGACATGCTCTTGAACGGCCAAGGCCGCCGTGACAATATCACTGTCTTTGATGCCATCCACGATGGCGGAGCCACAGAAAAAGATTTGGACATCCTTTGCAACAAGAAAAAAATCCTCCGCCAATTCAACTATGCAGGCGATTTGCGCATTGAATATGTTCACGACATACTTTGCCCTGTGGTCAAGGCACACAAGGAGGAACGCCTTCTGGCCAAGCAGCAGGAAGAAGAAAAGTTGCATCAAGAAGAAGAACAGAAAAAAATACTTCTCAAAAACCGCAAAAAATGGATATGGACAATCAGCCTAAGCGTGGGCGCGGCTCTTATCGCTGCCCTATATTTTATTTTATTCAAGATGCCGGTATCAAACAACTATGCAGACTTCACTTCCTACCACGGATGGCCGAAAGAGATTGGCCCGAAGTTGGATGACCACGACATCAAAAACATGGTTGTACACTATAAACTGACCCGACGGGGACTTCTACCTATAAATCCATATTTCAAGGTAGAAGTGTGCAACCGACACGGCCACCCCGCTACCAACATCTTGATAGAGTCTCCTGTTGTTTCACTTGCCGAGACGGATGGAGTAGACGAACTGTCACGCAAGTTCGCATCCATGCAACTGCAGGTTTCTTCATGGGAGTACACAGGAGATGAAGAAGGAAATGTATCCCATCAGACTGCTTACAGTCTGGACAAAAAAGTGCTGTACTCCGTACAATACTATAGAGAGTCCGCAAGCAAAGACAGCCAATCAGTGCAGACGCTATGGATGAACTACGTTGACGAAGAGGGGAAATCACTGCGACTGCGAGGAAACGGAGCAGACAGAATGCGTGTGACTCAAAGAGACGGGTATATCACCAAATGTGTCTTCTACAACGAAACGGGAGCGCCTCAACGAAACGGGAGAAAAGCATTCGGATATAAATATGAAGTGAACCCGCAAGAGGGGTATCGCATAGCAATCTTCCCGTTAAATGAATATGGAGAAACCATTCAAGGACAATCACTTCGGTTTACGAAGCGCGACCAATATCTACGCTGGACGAACACCGAAAAGGCTCATGCTGAATACGGTCCCGACCGTATTATTTATAATATGGAGAGCAGGAAAGATTCACTATTATATGATGACGATGGACACATCATCTATAGGTCGGAATATATAAGCGGGCATCAATTGCGCACGTTTAGTTATGACAAGAATGGCAATCTGAAAAGCAAAAAAGTGTTTGATATTGAAAGCGGCAAGAAGAATGCTTTGGTGTACAGTGTCGTCTGCAAATATCACAAAGGTTCTCCTGACAGCCTTTTGGAAAGAACTGAATATACGGCAATTGCCGCAATTAAGTACAGGCGTGAGATTCATCAGTACAAAAAAGACACACACACCACCATCTACTATTGCGGCAACGACATTTCTTCCATGAAAGAAGGGAACAAAGAAGGCGAGGACTATTATAAGGTAGTTACAAAAACCACATTTACCGATTCGACCCGTCTTTCCCTGACATCCTTCTACGGAATAGATTCAGAAGAAAAGGAATTTGAAATAAGCCGAGAAGAGAACCTGTATGACAAGAACAGCGGTTTGCCACGACGCAAAATATGTTACAAAGACGGAAAGCGAACCGTGTCGCTGGAATATGAAATAGAAGACAATCTTCTTGTTGGCCAGCACGTGGTCGGTATAGATGGGTCCATCATCCGTTGCCCAGCATGGGATGACAACCATCTCTGCTACTACCGCCAAAAATACATTCGCAACTTTGCTGGTGATATTGTGGCAGCAAAAGCAATCAATGAGTTCGGTGAAGAATCTCTCATCACCAATGGAGACTATGAAATACAGAGATCTATTGTCGCAGGTGATGAAATACAAGCCGATGGCAAAGATTTCACCATTTTCGGCATAGCCTCACATAAATACTCCGCAGTAAGAGTGAACCCTAACCATCAAGTGAATTACTTGCATATAACAGACACCCTTGGCACCTATTATCAATGCGGCTTACGAGACGGAGACATTCTTCTATCTGAAACGACTGACGAGGTGAAGGTTGCAAGGCCATTGCCAAAAGCAAAAAATCCCAATGTGCAAGCAAAATACAAACTGTTGTCATTTTATCCTCAGAAAGGAGAAACGGGGGCAGAGCATTACCCTGTATTCTATACACAAAAAGAAATGCGCTATCTAAAAGAATCCTTGAACAAAAAATAAACAGAAAAAAATGAGACATTTCATATTATTGTGCTTTTTACTAAGCACCTTGTCGGCTTTTGCACAAGAAGTTGAAAAGCCTAAGGACAAGAACCAAGAACGCATGGATCAGTTCCTGAAAAAAATCGGAGGTGAAAAGCCAAAGGAAGAGTCCCGCCCTCAAGTTTCCAGAGAAGAAGGCCCCATTCTTTTTACCGATACAGCAAAAAGGAAGATAGAAGCAAGGTCTTTCCCCAATATTAGTAACTATTATTCCGAGTGCTATGCCAAGGCTGTGAAGCAATATGGGTTTTGGAAGGGAGTCGGCCCCAAATTATCGGAGAACGACATCCGTCACATGTGGCGGTATGTAAAACTCTCTCGGCCAGCTGGACAACCCTCTACGGCACCCTTCACCCACATGCAAGTGCTCAATCCGTTTGGGAAACTCACAAACAACTCTTATGGCCCCATCCTCGCAAATCCCTTCGGCAGCGACGAGGGCATCTCCATTTCATGGAAATGGAAATTAATGGACATCTGTCAATTTGAAATCATCTATCGGGAGGGTGTTGTTGTCCAAGAGAATATGTATGATGAAAGTGGCAAACTTGTCCTTCAGTATTTCCCCACTTCTGTATCCAGGAATCAGATTATGGGACATTACACAGATGCGTATGGAACATTGGCAAAGTTGCGTAAAGATGAAGAATGCACTTATGTAGGCATTACCCTTGACGAGAATGGCTACGAAAGCAAAATATCGTTCATGGATACCGACGGGCATCTAAAACGCAATGGCGACGATGCTTTTTTCCAACTCTTGACATGTGATGAGCAAGGCAATAACATTCAGGTCATGTCGGCTGACGCCGTTGGAAATCCAATTATTGACAACTGGGGAAACTGTGGATGGCAGTACACCTACGATGGAATGGGGCATGTTTTAACGGCCACATGTATCAGCCAGTTTGGCATTCCACAACGCATGTCGAAGCAAAGAGATAAAGATACAGAGGACTGTGTCAGGATTCGCTATACTTATGACAGATGGGGAAATGTTCTTACAAAAACTTTTTATGACGAAAATTGGAATCCTGACACTATCACAGGGGGTATCCACCGCTATGAATATACTAAGACCTTATACGGAAATACAACCTCACTACGTGCAGAAGGACTTGACAAGCGTTTGGTACCTTCTCTATCTACATGGCGTCAAGTGTTAGACAATCAAGGACATTGCCTCTATTACGTTGAGCGAGATGCCAATGGGTTGTTGTGGCGTTCTGGAAGATGTATTCAAATGGCTCGCTATAAAGACGGAACAAAGATATGGGAAGAAAAGTACACATCGCCCAATGGCGTGGATTCTGTACTCTCCTATCGGTATGTCAGAACACCCAAATGCGACAGTATCTATAACTTTGAAGATGAATACATCAATATTGAGCACTACGACAACAGGCGTCGTCTCGTATCCGATGAATTTTACGATTTTGAAATGAGACCGATTCAGCGTTTGAACTATCACAAGAAAACTGTGACCTATTCTGAAGACAGAGGAATCAGCATTGAAGATGTACGATATACCGACGAGAAAGGGTTACCTTGCGAGATTGCGGACGGACATTGGCGGAAATACAATAGGAACACCATTACTCGTGACAGAATACATAAAACGTATCAAGATTTTGAATATGATGGAAATCAGTTAGTCAGCACAACAGAAGTTGACTCTATCAAGCGGCAAAGAATTATAACTAAATATAAAGATGGGCATGTTATTGACAAATATGGCCACGACTTGAGCGAAGATTGTGAAAATTCGGTGGGGTTGCTCTATTTCGACAGCCTCGGCTATCGTGGACGCACGTTTAGATCAGATGCTCTCTACTACAAAGCCCGTAAGTTCACCAATATTCAAGGCAATAATGTAGCATGGCAGGGCATCAATGAATTTGGAGAACCCTCCTACATATTAAATGGTGATTGGGAAAATGCGTCCTTGTATTGCACCAATGTTATCGGCGATGAATATTATTACGATGAGAAGGGGGACACAATTCCACGATACTCAACAGAGAAAAAGAAGTTTAAAGACAGTTTGCACAAATCATTTTGCATAGAACTCATCGATTCCGTTGCTGTAAAATATGGGTTGCGCACAGGAGACCTCATCGTGAGATATGGGGATTGGCATTATCCCCAGCCTAGTACGTATGGCAGGTCTCACGAATCATTCTTGTGCTTGGAAACTGTACGGAAAGCAACAAAAGAAAAGAAAATGATAGTTATGCGGCACGATGGGCTTGAGGGAACCAGTCGATTAATCGAATTGGCTTTGCCTGCCGGTACACCAAAGGAACTTGGTTTTATTTACCACATGCTATATATGACAGAAAAAGAAAAGAAGCGGTATGAGAGAACCGTGGAACACGACCTGCAGCATGTCCAGTTAGATAGTATAAACACTTATATATCAGGAAACAGTCAAGTCCGTTTCTTCACGCCTTACAAAGTCGGTGACGACTCAGACAAGGAACTCTTCACAAAGGGCCTCCAAGAGAATGTTATTGTCATTGCATGGGAACCACACGTTGACGGCAAGTCGTATTTGTTGCCATGTAATAATGATCTTATTAGCCACTTCTGGGGACACGAACTCGACTCTGTAACGATTCATTACACGGTGGACGGTGAGAATGTCCAGCATAGAGTTCTGAGTAAAAAAGAAGCAGAAGAAGGTGGACGATATTCTATTTCTTATGTTGAAGATGTCTCGGATTTTTCTGCTTTGGCCGATTCGTTACAAAAGGCTTTCTATCAGCAGCACCCCATTGAAAAGATTGTCCTGAAGCCACATGAGGCAGCAAAACGGTTATTGCAAATGCCGGGAGCAACATCAGAACAGACAGATGGGAGTCAGTACCGTGGCACCGGGGAAGATAAATATAGCAATGTGAACTCTTGTTTTAAGGTGCTTATAGATTATGATTCATTGTCTTATGATGAGATGGTCATGGCACATGAAATCATAAAAAACATTGATTTTAGTGATTATTGTTTTCTACGTAATGAAAATGACTATGGCTATTTCTTATATTCAAAAGGAAGATTTACGGAATGTGCATGGACAACCTCAAATGGCATTGTATTCCTTTCGGACAGCGTTGACTTTTATAATAAAATGTTGATTGTTGCAGAAGTGGTAGATAGCGGCCTTTTCTCCCAGCATGGGCTTGAAGGTAAATATGTCATATTGAAATGTAATGACTGGACAATTGGAATGGACACGAACAAACTGACAGACATCATTCATACAGGGAAAAGCCGAACGTTCGTAATGGCAAAAATGGAGGGTGAAGAAGGAAACTACATTTTAGGCAACAAGGTAAAGATTAAAATTCCAGAAGGAGAAATTGGCATTCATCTTAGTTGGATGTATGTGCCCGATAAAACGTTTTATGATGCATATCTACACTCAAAACGTTTTAAGAAAAAGAAATACTAACCTAAAAAAGCAATGAATATGACAACAAACATTTTGGTCTGTCCGGGCGACTCCGTGGGGAGCCATGCCTGCGAATATGTATGCGCTTTTGCCCAAGAGGTGCGGGATATGTGGAAGGTGGCTCTTGAGGCCGGTGCCACCAGTCAGGCAGATGTGGCGATAGCCGAAAGCATCTGCGAGTGTGTGACGAGGCTGGCCCTCATCGCCGCCGGGGTGCTGGTGGTGTGGAAGGCGCTGAGCATCATCAGAGAGAGCCAGGAGCAGTGCAGGCAGCGGCAGTGGGAACGGGAAGACAGGGCGAGGGAGGTGCGCACGAATCTGTGCGAGAGGTTGCTCGACATCCAGAAAGACCTGACCCGCACCCGCGACAGCGACAGCGACAGCGATGGCAATGATAAACATTTCGACCAGAAGGAATGCCTTCGCTATGAGTTGTTGCTCTGCCAGATGATTCAGGGCATGCAAGGCAAGCAGGCTGGCCTGCATGAGATGGAACCAATTGACACCGATGGACTGAAAACCATCCTGAAAACAGAAACCGAACAAGCGTCACCGACACCATGAAAAAGAAAACGCAAAGAAGGCTCTGGCTCCGATTCGACCGAGTCCTGTCGCAAAATTTCTTCAAGCAACTTGCCGTGCTCGGCGTGGCCTTCCTCGCCGTGCTGGCCTTCTCCTACCTGTTGCTCGCACTTTCGGGCAGCGACTGGCTGAACTTCTGCCACGCCCACAACCTCAGCCCCTGGCTCCTGCCCCTCTATCTGCTCATCGACACCAACGCCCTCAACAACCTCTACATCGACAACGGCGTACACGGCTGGATGCTCTTTGCCAGCACCATCTCCTTCCTCCTCGGAGCCTTCATCTTCAACGGCATCATCATCGGACTCATCACCACCTCCATCGACAGCCGGGTGAAGGACCACCGCGAGGGACGCATCCACTATCTCCTCTCCGGCCACTACATCATCATGGGCTACGACAACATCGTGCCCTCATTCATCACCCACATCTTCGACAAAGACCCCGATGCCTACGTGCTCCTGCTCAGTTCCAGATCCGCCGAAGAAATCAGGGAGAAACTGCGCAAGTCCTTCACCCAGCAGCAACTCAAACACATCATCATCAACTACGGCCACCGCATCACCACCGACACCTACCCCGACATCCATCTCGACACCGCCGAACAAATCTACATCGTAGGCAACCACGAGAAATCCACCCACGACGCCATCAACGTGGAGTGTGTCGATAGCATCTGCCGCTACCTCAGCCAGCCCGCCATCAGCCAGCGACCCACACGCATCACCTGCGTCTTCAAGGACCTCGACACCTACACCACCTTCAAGACCACCGACATCTTCCAGAAAGTCAACACGCTCGGCATCGAGTTCGTCCCCTACAACGTCTATGCCGGATGGGCCAAGCAAGTGTTCGTCAAGCGCACATACCTCGACATCGACAACAACAAGAAAGAATACCCCTACCCCTCCATCTACGGCCCCGGCATCACCCCCGACGACCCACACTACGTACACCTCGTCTTCGTCGGCACCACCCACTTCGCCGTAGCCTTCGCCATGGAAGCCGCACAAGTCCTCCACTTCCCCAACTACCAGCACAAATCCCGCGCCTTCGACCTGCAGAACACCGCGCGCCGCACACGCATCACCTTCATCGACATCAACGCCGACAAGGAAAAAGACGAGTTCATCATCCGCAACCGCCACCTGTTCGAAGTGCAGCCCTACCTCTACCGCGACCTCTCCACCTCCACCTCCGCCACACCCGCCCCCGACTCCGCCACACCCAACCCCGTCCGCACCGAATTCCTCCAATTCCACGGCACCGACAACAGCAACTTCCTCGACATCGAATTTGAATTCATCAAAGGCGACGTCTTCTCCCAACCCATCCAAGACGAAATCACCCGCTGGGCCAACGACAAGGAAGGCCAATACCTCTCCATCTTCCTCGCACTGGCCAACCAGCGCAGCAACTTCGTCCTCAGCATGAACATGCCCGACAAAATCTACCACAACGAAATCCCCGTCTTCATCCGCCAAGACCGCTCCGACAACTTCGTCACCAACCTGCGCACCACCGACCAACGCACCGACAGCCAGAAACTCCCCTACACCACCATCAAAAACGGACACCCCCACACAGAACACCACCAGGCACGCTACGCCAACATCTACCCCTTCGGCATGGAAGAAACCGCCTACAGCGCCGACGAACACTCACTCCAGCGCGCCAAACTCATCAACTACCTCTACGCCACCGCCAACTACACCACCTACCGCTTCACCGGCATCCTCACCCTCCAAACCATCCCCACCCAGCAAATCTGGACACGCGCCAACGCCGAATGGAAAAAACTCAGCGTAGCCCTCAAATGGTCCAACCTCTACAGCGCCTACGCCATGCGCACCAAACTCGCCACCCTCCGAGCCATGCGCCACCTCCAGCCCACCGACACCAGCCACGACTTCGACACCCTCACCGACGACGAAGTCCAGACCCTCTCCACCGTCGAGCACAACCGCTGGAACGTCGAAAAACTCCTCATGGGCTACCGCAAACCCCAACCCCACGAAGACAAACACGAAAACCCCACCCATGCCACCCAACTCCAGCGAAACAAAAACCTCTACATCCACCACGACATCCGCCCCTTCGACCTCCTCGGCGCCATCCAAGAACTCGACCGCGAATTCACCCGCTACATCCCCTGGATCATGCAGATGACCGAAAAAAAGTAAGTCGCCCATACAAGGCCGAGAGCCGCCCACACCCTCCAGCCCCCGCTCCCCACCCCCTCCACAAGGCTCGCGACCTCTCCCCCACAGCCCCCGCGAGCCTAACGGCACAAAGCCCAAAGAGGCAGCGGCACTCCCTTCCCAGCCTCCACATCCACCCCCCAAAGCAAAAAAGCAGGAAACTTTTCTCCTGCTTTTTTGATTTATAATAACATAATGTGTACCTTTGCAAAAACAAAACCGAAAAATTCCCAAGCCTGTACCGTGATTTGAAACAACATGGGCGTACCTTTGCAGCCGAAAACTTATCTATTCACTAAAAAATAACAATTTCATGAGATTCAAACTAACCCTACAAATCCAACCCGAAGCGATGGGACGCGAACTGCCCATCAACTATCAGTACCCTTTGCAAGGTGTCATTTACCACACACTGAAGAAGAGCGACCTTGAGTTTTCCACATGGCTACACGAAAACGGCTACCAGATGAACGGCAAGCGTTTCAAATTGTTCACGTTCTCCAACCTAATCGTACCGCAGTATGGAATTGACAAGCAGCGTGAACGTCTTATCATCAAATCAGACATTGTGACGTTCTACATTACTTTCCTGCCCGAAAAAAGCACTCAGCAGTTCATTCAAGGACTGTTTCAGCAGCAAACAATCCAGATAGCAGACCCCATATCGGGTGTAAAGTTCATGGTGCGTGAGATACAGGTGATGCCACCTCTCGACTATCACCCCGACATGACTTTCCGCACCCTTTCGCCCATCTGCATTTCCCTCCGCAACGAACGTGGTCACATGGATTACCTCTCTCCCACTGACCCACGCTACGAACTGGGCATCCTCACAGGTCTCCTCGACCGCTACAACACCATCCACGGACACCCCTTCGGTGGCACCCCTAACTGTCACCTCCAACTGCTCAGCGAACCTAAGTCTGCCCTCGTCCGCATCAAAGCATACACCCCTGACGAAACCCGTGTACGTGGCTACCGCTACCTGTTCAAAATAGACCTACCCGAAGAACTCATGCAGATTGCCTACGAAAGCGGTTTAGGAGAAAAAGGCAGCATGGGATTTGGGATGATCGAGGCACAAGAAAAAGTGTGATACAGTTTGGAGAATAGAAAAGAATATGGTAAATTTGCAAAAAGAAAATAAATGATGACATGAAAGAAACATACCCCTATATTCGATACGATAAACTCTGGAGTCCTTCTGGCGATCCATTCGTGGATGCTGGAGGATATGCTTTGAAGTTTTTGTCAGAAAAATTTCCAGAGAAGGACATCATGGATTTGATAGAATACGCAACAAATATATATGTTGATAGATGGGATTCAAAAATCAATCCTATATTTCTGAATTCCAATATCACTCAACCAGCATTCAAGCCTGAGAGGAAAAAAAGTGAAACAATCCTTTTTTTCAAGAATTTAATAGAGGAAACTTCTCCTGCTATTAGTGGCATCTGCCGAGTGTTAGGAATAGAAACGAAATTGTTCCCTGCAGGGAGAAACCTATCTGTATTGTCGGGGTCTGGCACCTTTGTGAATTTTCATCATTTCTTTGAAGAAGGACTTATGCTGTCGAAGGAGGCATTGATACGCTACCATTTCCTACCATTAGGTTGTGAATTACTACAAGGAAGCATATGCGTTATAAGCAGTAATAATCCTTACACAGCAGAATTGTATGTGCATGATTGTTGTACACGGATATTGATGGAAATCGGTCAGAATCTTTCATCTGGCATTTTGAAAAATGAATCACGCACAACCAGTACAGCAGTATTTCGTTTTATTGATAAACTTTTATCTAAATACACTAACTATGATAGCAAAGAATGTATCTCATTATACCATTTCACAAACTTTGGAGCCACCCCTGACTTGAAGATATACACCCTTCCATTTCAAGCGTTCTATTTTTATGTTCTATCGCAGCGGTATGAATACAAAAAACAATGGAACAAATTTGTTTCACACTATTATAAAACGTCGGAACTTAAAAACATCAAGTTTGACGAATCCACATCCTCATACATTGGATATGACAAAAAAGAGGAAAAGGCGATAGAAGAGACTCAATATAAATATTGGTTTAACACCATTTATGAAAGATTGCTCAGTGGAAAGACGATTCTCCCTCAAATTCTATCGTGGAGTAAGAAAAATACTTTCAGCCTCAAACTATTTGCAAACTATTTAATTCTTATACAAGATATGAAAAATGAGACATTGAACAAATTACACGAGATTGCAGATTTCATTCTACGAAACACTTCTGAGACAGACATCAACAAAGTGATTGTCAAGTTGAACGGCATCAATAGTGCCTTCCTGCTAAGAAGATTCATCCTGAAAATCGTTGAAAGAAATTATGCTGTAGGCAATGAAGAAGCCATCGTTACCGTTGAAGATTACACTAATTACCTGTTTCCTGAAACAAGGTCATGGATGGAAACTCGTGACGTTTTGTTGATATACATATATCAAATGTTACATGAACGAAAAATCAAAGTTAATATTGATGAAACAAATGTTGAGGATAATGTTGAGGATAATTTTGAAGATGATATAGAATAAACATATATAAATAAAAAAGAATTATGGAAAAGAACTTAAAAACTCAAGGTTTCTACCTTGTTGACGTTGATGTCGTTGCATTAAACAATGCAGGGAAAAGCACTTTGTCAAATTTTGACAATGGTGTTGCAACAAAAACTATCACGAAAAACGGACGCACATACGTCTATGTATCAGGACAAGCGGTCCGATTCTGGTGGAGGAACACTCTACAAAAGAATTTAGGATGGACTTTATCGCCCGTAATTCGTGAAGACAAGGTTGCCTATACAAATGCTAATCCTCTGAAATATGGAGATGATGACATTTTTGGCTATATGCGAGCAGCAAGCGAAGAAATTGAAGGAAAAGACGGTAAAGTGAAAAAGCAGAACATAACAGTAACCCGCGTTTCACCTCTTCAAAATTCAGTCCTTGTATCAGCAAGTGCAGTCCGTCCTGTGGAAAACTGGTCCAGCATGGCAAGACAAGAAGGTGATTCTGTCCCATACGGAAAGCAAGAATACAGTGCCATCATGAAAGGGATGTTTTGTTTGGATCTGAATATGGTCGGCACATTCTCTGACTACAATAAAACAGGCTACAAGAATCTGTCTGAAGCACTCAAGAAAGACGCTATTGAGAATTATAATGCAGCAGAAATAAACGATGAGTTTGTAGAAGGGAAAAATCTTGTCCGTTTACCTTATGAAAAGCGAATCGAACGAGCCACAGAAACGATTGCCGCATTAAAGACTATTGCTGGTGGAGCCATGCAAACGAGCAACCTAGGTGACGTAACACCCAAATTCATCATTTTAGCAACAACAAACACAGGCAATCATCCATTCTCTCATGTCGTAACAAGTTCTGGCGATCGGGATGAATATGTAAAATTCGATGAAAACGCACTGAGAGAAGTCCTCATTGAATATAAAGAAACGTTCAGAGGGAAGGTCTTCATCGGACGACGTACAGGCTTCTTTAACGATTATGACGAACGGATAAAAATAATTCAGAAAGAATTTGATGGGCTGGTTGAGTACGGACCAATCAACGCAATGATAGATGCGTATTGTGAACAACTAAAAGAACAGATGAAATAAAATGAGATTCTACCGTATCAAAATATCATCGTGGACTTCCAGTTTCAGATATCCCAATATCATATCGGGATACCAACCGACATTGGATGTTCCCCCTATCAGTACGGTTCTTGGACTCATCAATGCATGTGCAGGTTCATACATGAAATATGAGGACACAAAGATTGGCTACTACTTTGAATACGGAAGTAAAGAATTAGACCTTGAGACTATTTATCAGTTTGAGACAGACAATAAAGGTATTCCCAAAAACAAAGTAAAGTCAAACGTACTAAAACGCGAATTTCTATACGAGTGCAACTTATATTTGTACTTGATAGACCCAGCCATTGTCAAACACATGCATCACCCTCATTATTCCATCTTAATAGGGCGAAGCAATGATTTGGCCACCATCGAGAAAATCGAAGAAGTGGAACTACAAGAGGTTACAAATGCTCGTAAGATTAAGGGGCAAGTTATTCCTTTTAACAACAATTATTTGCCTGGTACTCTTCAAGCCCTACCTCTATATTTCACCAACACCATTCCTCGCAGAAACATTGGAACAAAACCTTTTTCTGTTATTTCCTTTAATTCGCCAGACTACCCTTCACGCTTAGACGCATATCGGGATGTCATAGATGGCAAGGAACTAGATATCTATATTCATCACTTACACTTAAATAATGAATAATAGTTTTCCACTCCTAGCCAAATCTGAGCCACAAACGACACTCCAACAGCATATTGAAGACTGTTTGCAGATTGAGGAGCAGTTGAAAGACTGCTTCCCCAATCTTCCTATGGATTGCGACAATGGATTTTGGAACTTGGTGCGCATGTCCATCTGCTTTCATGACATTGGAAAATGTCACAAGGAGTTTCAAAAATTGTTGTACCAAAGACCCAATGAGTGGAATCACCGTCGGCATGAATTATTTTCACTTCCATTCATCTTCAATTCCAATATCACTGATGAAGAAAAGAAACTGACTGTATATGCTGTAGCCGGGCATCACAAAGATTTTGAAGAATTAAATAATATTGTACAGAAAGAATACAACAATTCAATATACCATGAATGCCTGCAAGAAAAGAATAATGACTTTGAATCTGATTGTAGTAATTTACTATGTAATAAAGCATGGAAAATTCTTAGAGACCTTGGTTTTTCCAAACAAAATGATGTATATACACCTGTTATAGATATTGTCAGAAATCTCAAACATACATATTTCCACGTAGGTAGTTCCCCCTATCTATTGAGACTTCTCCTTGTTGGATATCTTAAGCAATGTGACCATATGGCTTCTGCCGGAATCAAACATTTGAACAAACTAGAAATAGAAGATTTTTCATTCCTACATACCTACAAACTATATCATCACCAAAAGAAAGCGTGCGAAAGCATTGGCAACATATTTCTCACGGCTCCAACTGGTGCAGGTAAAACAGAGACATCTTTACTCTGGCTGGAAAAGCAAATCCAAACATACGGGCAAGGACGGACATTTTATGTGTTGCCATATACGGCATCCATCAATGCCATGTATGAACGCCTTTCGGAACAAATGGGCAGCACACATGTAGGCATGCTTCATGGAAAACTTTCTCAGTATTTTGACAGCAAATTTGACAATTACACAAATGAAACCGATATTAAAGCAATCAAAGAAAGTTATAAAACACTTGTCACCCCATTGAAGGTTGTAACTCCTTTCCAACTACTTAAAAACATTTTCGGACTGAAACATTTTGAGAAAGGTCTATCTGAATGGAGTGGAGGATATTTTATTTTTGATGAAATTCATGCGTATGACAGCAGAACTTTAGCCCAAATTGTAGTATTGCTTGAAATCATTACCACTTGGTTAAACGGGAAAGTTTTCATCATGACTGCAACAATGCCTACACACATGCTCAATCTGTTGAAAAATGTGCTTAATACCTCTAATATAATTCTTGCAGAGGAAAGTTTGTATGATTCATTTAATAGACATAAACTCATTTTGGAAGATGGGATGCTTATAGACTCGGTAAACAATATTCAACAAGATATAAACCAAGGAAGGAAAGTGCTTGTTGTTTGCAACACGGTAGAGCAGGCACAAAAAGTGTATGCACTTTTGGAATGCAAGAAAAAGGTTCTTTTACATAGTTCTTTTAATGCAACAGACAGAAGCACAAAAGAACAACAACTCCAAAAAGAAGAAACTCAATTACTTGTTGGCACACAAGCCATTGAAGTTAGTCTTGACATAGATTATGATACTATTTATACAGAACCAGCCCCAATAGATGCCCTGATTCAGCGATTCGGCAGAGTAAACAGAAAAAGAAAAAAAGGTTTGTGTTTTTGCCATGTGTTCCGTACACAAAACGAGAAAGACAAATATATATATGAAACAGAAATTGTAAGCCACACCATACAAGTTCTTGAGTATATCAATAACAATATCATACAAGAAAAAAATATCCAACATCTGATAGATAGAATTTACCCCCATTTTAGCGAACAACAACAAAAAGAATATGACATGACTTATACTGCTTTGAAAATTGGAATAGAAAATAGACTTCAGCCATTACATTATGACGAAAAATCGGAAGAAGAGTTTTACAATCAGTTTGATGGAATAAAGGTTCTGCCCATATCACTTCTTGACCACTATAGAAATCTAATGGAGCAGAAACAATTCATTAAAGCAGAAGGTTTATTAGTTTCAATCAGAGAAAGTCGTTTTTGTTTTATGTTCAGAAATGGCGATATATACAGGCAAAGGGTGTGTTATACCTGTTCTGAGGACAATATTATAGACAAACAAGTCCTGGTTATCAATAGAGAATACGATACAGAAAAAGGATTACAATTAGATACAGAAGACTTTACAACAAACTTTTTATGACCATGGCCAACCAACCTTCAAATATCATCATCTACAACACCACCGATGGGAAGGCATCGGTGGCGCTGTATGCCCGTGACGGCAAAATCTGGCTGAATCAGCAACAGATGGCAGAACTTTTTGGAACCTCGAAACAAAGCATTAGTCACCACATCATTAACATATTGAAAGAGAAAGAGTTGGATACCAATTCAGTTGTCAAACATTATTTGACAACTGCTTCGGATGGGAAACAGTATGATGTGGTTTTCTACTCGCTTGAGATGATTCTTGCTGTGGGCTACAGGGTGCGTGGTGTGCGTGGCACCCAGTTCCGCCAATGGGCGACACGGCATCTGTCGGAATATCTGGTAAAGGGGTTCACGATGGACGATGAACGGCTGAAGAATCCAGACGGAAGACCTGATTACTTTGATGAACTGCTGGAGCGCATTCGTGACATCAGGGCTTCGGAGAAGAGGTTCTATCAGAAGTTGCGTGACTTGTTCAAGTTGAGCAGCGACTATGAGGCAAGAGAAAAGGCTACGCAGATGTTTTTTGCTGAGACGCAAAACAAGTTGCTGTTTGCTGTCACTCATCATACGGCTGCGGAGATTATTGTGGAACGTGCCGATGCTGAGAAGCCTAACATGGGATTGACCACATGGAAGGGGAGCATTGTGAGGAAGGGTGACATCATTGTTGCCAAGAACTATCTGGAAGTGGAGGAGATTGACAAACTGAATCGTCTGGTCAACCTTTTCCTTGAATCTGCCGAACTGAGAGTGAAGGAACGTAAGGATTTGACTCTTGACTTTTGGAGGGAGAACGTGAAGGGGTTGTTATCGTTTCAGGGGTTGGACATTTTAGCGAACAATGGGAATGTGTCGAACATGCAGATGGAAGAATATGTGCGTGGTGTCTATGCACAATTCGATGCACGTCGAAAGAGTTATGAGGCACAACTGGCGGATGAGGAGGACTTGAAACTATTGGATGATTTGGAAAAGGAAATCAAAGAGAGGAAATGAGCATGACACCCACGGGCACACACTTCAATTATTACCAACTATGCCACAGAAAACTATGGCTGTTTGCTAACGGCATCAACATGGAGCACACGAGTGATGCGGTGTATGATGGGAAACTGATTCATCAGGGCAGTTATCCACAGCGGTCGGAACGGCTGGAGGAGGTGGCGATTGAGGGCATCAAGGTGGATTACTTCGATGCAAGACAGCGTGTCATCCATGAAATCAAACGGTCGAGCAAAGTGGAACGGGCGCATGAATGGCAAGTGAAATACTACATTTATGTGTTCGAGCGGAATGGCATTGAGGGATGTACGGGACTGCTGGAGTATCCGACGATGCGGAAGACCATGCCTGTGGTGCTGACGGATGATGACCGCGAGGAAATCAAACGCATGGAGAAGGATATCCTGAATATCATAGAGTCGGACATCTGCCCTCCCCTCACCAAGATGCGCATCTGCAAGTCTTGCAGTTATTATGATTTTTGTTTCACTTCTGAAATCGACGATGCATGAAGAAGACATTTTACTTGTTTAATCCGGGACAAATGGAACGGAAGGACAACACCTTGAAGTTTACACCTTTCGCCATTGATGAGGATGGAACGGAACATGCCGGGCAGCCTCGTTACCTTCCCGTTGAGGACATCAGCGAATTTTATTGCTTTGGTTCGCTGAAAGCAAGCAGTTCTTTGTTCAACTTTCTGGGGCAGAAAGACATTTGTGTGCATTTCTTTGACTATTATGAGAACTACACGGGTTCGTTCATGCCGCGCGACTCATTGCTTTCAGGGCGTATGCTGTTGGCTCAAACGGCTGCCTATCAGAATAAGAAGAAACGGGTGGCTATCGCCCAGAAGTTGATTGATGGGGCTGCCTACAACATGGTGCGCAATCTCATGTACTATAACCGCAGAGGGAAAGACATGGAAGGCATCATCCAAATCATCAAAGACTTGGCAAGACGAATATCCGAAACAACCGAGGTTGACGAACTGATGGGGATTGAAGGGCAAATCAGAAAGACCTACTATGAGGCATTTGACCTCATCTTGAATGATTTCCAGATGGGTGAACGGAGCAAGCAACCGCCACAGAATGAGGTGAATGCACTTATCTCATTTGGCAACATGATGTGCTATTCGCAATGCTTGCGGGCCATTCATCAAACGCAACTGAACCCAACCATCAGTTATCTGCACACACCCGGTGAACGTCGGTATTCGCTCTGTCTGGACATCTCGGAGATATTCAAACCCATCATCATCGACAGGGTCATCTTCCGTGTGCTCAACCGTAGGGAGATTCAGAGTAAGCATTTTGATTGGAAACTGAATCGGTGTTTGCTGAATGAATCTGGAAAGAAAGTCTTTGTGCGGGCAATTGAGGACAAATTGGAAGAGACGTTTCAGCACAAGTCCTTGGGCCGGAAAGTAAGTTTCCGACATTTGATTAAATTGGAATGTTATAAACTGGCAAAGCATTTGCTTGGAATTGAAGAATACAAACCTTTTAAAATGTATTGGTAATACGGTATGTATGTGATTCTTGTATATGATTTTGGCGAGAAGCGTGTAGGCAAAATGCTGAAACTTTGTCGGAAATACCTGAACTGGATTCAGAACTCGGTGTTTGAGGGAGAAATATCGGAAGTGAAACTGAAGGAACTGTTGCAAAAGGCACATGTCTTCATGGATAAGACCGAAGACAGCATCATACTGTTCAAGCATTCGTCAGCCGTGTACATGGACAAGGAGGTGATAGGGAAAGAGCGCAGTTCCACAGACGTTTTCCTGTAGTCATAGTGAGCCAGTGGGCTTCGTCGGGTCGGCTACAATCGCCGTTCCAGCAACGTTTTTCTACAGCATTTGTGTGTCGATGCCTGATTTCGAAGAGGAACCTCTTCTATCTGCATATTTTCTATTCCAACTAACCCACTCATCCTTATCCACTTACAGAAGTTGTCGATGTTCCGCCATTTTTTTATTTTCCTTCATCGACATCAAATGTCACAAAAAAGTGCTATCTTTGCAACCGTTATCATTCTGATACACAATCTTCCTCCTGTCGTTTGACGCAGGGGTTATAATCGCACTTATGTAGAATTGAAACATGGTGTTCCCCCCGATGGTGTTCCCCGATGGTGTGTTATAATCGCACTTATGTAGAATTGAAACTTGTAGTTGCCAGCGGCAGGAAAGAATCCGTTTGTTGTTATAATCGCACTTATGTAGAATTGAAACTAGAGTTCCTGCTTAGCATCCGTCACCTTTCCCTTCGTTATAATCGCACTTATGTAGAATTGAAACGACAGTTATGGTGCAGTGCTGACCGCTGGAAAAGAGTTATAATCGCACTTATGTAGAATTGAAACTACCGTTTGCAGCACGACCGCCCATGTACCTGGCTGTTATAATCGCACTTATGTAGAATTGAAACTTCCATAATGCTAGACTGCTTATTCGTTCCTTAACAGTTATAATCGCACTTATGTAGAATTGAAACAGGCTATCTTTTTCAGAGGCATCATAGACAGTAAGTTATAATCGCACTTATGTAGAATTGAAACCTAATATGCTTGACTCGAATAAGATCATTATCCCAAGTTATAATCGCACTTATGTAGAATTGAAACCTAGGAACGAACAATGCGAGGCCAACATTTGAACAGAGTTATAATCGCACTTATGTAGAATTGAAACATACATTTACAATCGACGATAACTTGGTAGGAAGACCGTTATAATCGCACTTATGTAGAATTGAAACTGATGTCGGTAGTTTCTTCATAAGTAAACATCTCCATGTTATAATCGCACTTATGTAGAATTGAAACGCGTATGCCCGTCTTGATCCACCGCACCAACAGGTCGTTATAATCGCACTTATGTAGAATTGAAACATGTAAGGTCGATGCACCATAACAGCCCTTGCCCGTTATAATCGCACTTATGTAGAATTGAAACTCGCATGTCCCAAGCATTCCGTTCGAGCCCCAAGCGTTATAATCGCACTTATGTAGAATTGAAACAAGTATGCGCTTGCCCGTTCAGCCAGTGCGTCTTCGTTATAATCGCACTTATGTAGAATTGAAACGAAGCATGAGCGGTGTGCTCACTGAGTTCTATATGGTTATAATCGCACTTATGTAGAATTGAAACGCACAACTTGCGTCGATTGCTTTGGGCAACACCGTGTTATAATCGCACTTATGTAGAATTGAAACCAAGTCATGTACGAAATCTTCAGAGCCATCGAGCAAGGTTATAATCGCACTTATGTAGAATTGAAACTTTGCATCGTGAGGTTTACCCTCACAAAAAAAGAAGCGTTATAATCGCACTTATGTAGAATTGAAACTTCACCATCCTGTGTCGGCTTATCGGGCTTGGATGGGTTATAATCGCACTTATGTAGAATTGAAACTGCGTCGATGATGCCGCTGCCGTGCTTGATGCTGGTTATAATCGCACTTATGTAGAATTGAAACCTCGTTCCGCGCTCCGCGCAGCCGCCACGGGACTCGTTATAATCGCACTTACGTAGAATTGATACTACATACAAAGCACGTGATATTGGTGTATATGACTCTGCAAAGATACTAATTTGAAAGCAAATCCGAGGAGTGGAGGAAAGGGCTTCGGCAGGTGGTGTCTGCCGAAGCCCTTTCTTTTTTGGGGGGAGGGAAAAGGAGGGGAGTCTTATTTCATGTCTTTTTCTGTCACTTGTGAGCGTACTCGGCTGAGGGTTTCGGGGGTCATCTGGAGGAAGGAGGCGACGTTGTGGAGGGGGGCGCGGCGGATGATTTCGGGGTTTTCCTTGAGGGTGCGGATGTAGCGTTCTTTGGCGGTCTCGAAGCGCATGATGTCGGCCTTCCGCTGGGAGATGATGAGGCTGCGCTGGTAGAAGCGGAAGATGAGTTGGCAGAGTTCGAAGGAGTGGCTGGCGATGGTGTGCATTTCGTCGTAGGGGATGCCATAGACCAGGCCAGGCTCTATCATGGAGGCTACGATGTGGGAGGGTTGGCGGAGGAAGAAACTTTCGATGCAGATGACCATGTCTCCTTCGTGGCTGATGTGTTCGGTCACGCTGGTTCCGTTTTTGGTGTAGTGTTGCAGCACCATGCCGCGCTCCACGTAGAACATGTGGTTGCACACTTCGCCTTCGGCTACGAGTTTATGGCCTCTGAGCACCTTGAAAGGCACAAGGATGTTGGCGAAGGCATGCAGTGCCTCCACACTCAGGTTGATGTCGTAACTGCGGCAGATTTCTCGTGCCACGTCGCGCCGTTTGTCGTTCAGGTCCATAATGTTTAGAGTTTAGGGGGCATGCGGCTTGTTGCTATTGTTTACATTGCATCAGCCTAATTCTCAACCGTTTCCGTAGTTGCGCTGTCCGAAGATGGTGGTGCCGATGCGTACCATCGTGCTGCCATGTTCTTGGGCTATGAGGTAGTCGCCGCTCATGCCCATGGAGATTTCTCTGAAGGCGGGTTCTGTGGCAAAGAAGCGTTCTTTTGCGGTGGCGAAGAGTTGGCTGACGGTGTCGAACTCGCGGGCTATCTGTGCGGTGTCGTCGGTGTTGGTGGCCATGGCCATCAAACCCGCCAGGCGCACGTGCTGCAGGGTTTTCCATTCTTCGGTTGCCAGCATGTCGAGCAGTTCGTCGGGGGTGAATCCGAACTTGGTTTCTTCCTTGGCTACATGCACCTGCAGCAACACGTCCACCACCCTGTCGGCTTTTGCTGCCTGCTTGTCGATTTCCCGGAGCAGTTTCACGGAATCGACGGAGTGGATGAGGCTGATGAACGGGGCGATATATTTCACTTTGTTTGTCTGAAGGTGTCCGATGAAGTGCCACTCGATGTCTTTGGGCAGTGTTTCCTGCTTGGCCACCAGTTCCTGCACATGGCTTTCGCCAAAGATGCGCTGGCCTGCATCGTAGGCTTCCTGAAGTGCCTCGGTGGGGTGGAACTTTGACACTGCCACGAGGCGCACACCGGGCTTGAGGGTGGCTTTCACCTGCTGCAATTTCTCTGTTATCATCATGCTTCGTATTCTGGTTTGGCGGCTGCCTCGCCGTCCTCTTTCTTTTCGCGGGCCACATAGCGGAAGACGTCCATGAGTTTTGTCTCCTGCACGGAGGCGATGCGGTAGTCCATGAGTGAGCCTTTCATGCCCTTGTCGAAGTTCTCCACTGCCTCGTGGAAGGTGCCGGCCTGCACCAGCATGTTGTTGGCAATCTCTTTCTCTGTCTGTGTCTTCTCGTCGATGGTGATGAAGAGGCAGCGCACCTTGTACCACTTGTCGGCCACGTCGCTGTCGGAGGGGAAGATTTCGGCATACTTCACGCGCTTGATGTCCGTCACGTCGAGGTTGCCGCTTGTGTAGGGTTTCACCTCTTCGATGATGCGCGACTCGGCTTCGGTGAAGTTGAGTGCATCGACCAGATAGACAAAGGTCTGAGGCTTTGTGGTGCCGTCGTCCTGCATCACGTCCATTTTCACTTTACATTCAAACCAACTATTGATTTCCATTGTTTTGTTTCATTTTTTAGATGGATAACTGTAGTGCAAAGGTAAGGATTTTTCTTTGTTTTTTCCAACATTTCCAACCATGTCTTTGCAGAAATCCGACACTTTTTCTTGATTTCTTTGGATGACTGGCCTTTTTCCCTTACCTTTGTAGGCAGAAACTGAAACACATGCAACATTATTAACCTATTCAAACTGACAAGACATGAAGAAAAACCGAAGCGGCAATTCCTTGCTGCGAAAGTCACTCATGGTCCTACTGCTGACGCTGTCGGCATGGGGCAGTGCGCTGGCACAAGACTCCTACAGCGGCACCGTGGTGGCCGAGGAGGGTGCATGGTGCTGGTTTGCCGACCCGCGCGCCTTGCACTATGAGAACGCCGGAGGCACTATCAATGCCACCTACATTGGCTACATTGACGTACATGGCAACGTGAAGGCCACGCAGTATGACTGGCTGACGAAGCGGAAGACGGATGTGCTCATCCGCTCCTACTTCCAGCCCGACGACCACAACAACCCCACCTTTGTGGTGCTGCCCGACGAGCGTGTGATGATTTTCTACACACGCCACACGGACGAGCCTTGCATCTGGTACCGCATCTCCAAGCGGCCAGGCGACATCACCGCGCTGGGTGAGGAGAAGCGGCTGGCCACGGCCAACAACACCACCTATCCGTCGCCTTTCATCCTGAGCGACGACCCCAACCACATCTACCTGTGCTGGCGCGGCATCAACTGGCACCCCACCATCGCACGGCTTACCATGCCCGACGAGAACGACAACTGCCAGTTCGACTTCGGGCCGAAGCAGATTGTGCAATCGACTGGCGCACGTCCATACGCCAAGTATCAGAGCAACGGAAAAGATAAAATTTATGTGAGTTACACCACGGGCCACCCCGACAACGAGATGCCCGACTGGCTCTACTTCAACGTCATCGACATCAACAAGGGCAACGGCCCCATCCTGCGCGACCTGAACGGCAAGCAACTCTCCATTATAAATAATGGTGTGTTCAATGTGAACAAGACTGACACCTACGCCAACAACTATCCTGCCACCATCGTCGATAAGACCGCCAACATCCGCAACTGGGTGTGGCAAATCACGCTGGACAAGGACGAGAACCCCGTCATCGCCTATCCACACATCGACGATGCCAAGACCACCCATGTCTATTGGTACGCCCGGTGGACTGGCTCGGCATGGCGCAACACATGGGTGCAGTATGGCGGTCATGCTTTCCACCAGAACTGGAACTCGACCGAGCGGTGCTACAGCGGCGGCATGGCTATCGACCCCGACCACATCAACGACCTCTATCTGTCCATCCCCACCAAGAACGGTGCCTACAACAAAGACGGCGTGTATGAAATCTGGAAATACACCATCGACGATGACGGCAAGGTGGCTGGTTCGGAACAAATCACGAAGAACTCCACCAAGAACAACGTGCGTCCGTTCGTCATTCCAGGCTCCAAGAACTCGCCCATGCGTCTGGCTTGGATGAACGGCGACTACTACTACTGGATTGTAAAACAGGGCTACCCCTTGGGCTACCCCACCGGCATCCGTTGCGACTATGCATGGGAGGAGGAACTGACTGCCGAGGATGCCACTGCACCAAGAGCCGATTGCATCTGTCTGGGCAAGAACAAGGCCCTCAATCTGGGCATTGCCATGAACGAGGCTAAATACAACGGCACCATCTTCACCATTGGCGAAGACTTCACCTATAGCCTCGACAACAACAACTATCCCGTCATCACCATCGGCAGCAAGACCTACAAGAGCCAGAACCGCCTGCTCACCTCCGACGACTGGGCCACCAAAAGCAGCGGAACCAGTGGCGACAATCACCCCACGAAAGTTGCGACATGGACGCTCTCGCTCACCTACGACGGCTCCACTCTGACCACCTACCGCAACGGACTGGTCGATCAAGTGATTGAAGTGGAAAACCTGCAAGGCGGAACCGCCAATGCTGTGGGCGAAGGGTTCAACCACTCCATCGTCGTACAGTCGGACTTCTACGCATGCGCATCGCCCCAGACCGTGCAAAGCCTCATCGCCAACTTGCAGCAGGACATGCAGGAGGAACTGGGACGCGCTGCCCTACAATCCATCAACCTCAATGCAGAGACACACACAGACCTCGTGCTGCCCACCAATGTGCTGGGATTGGATGCCGTCTGGACTTCTTCTGACGAAAGCGCCATCACCTCCGACGGTGTGCTCATGCCGCTCAAGGCCGACAAGACCGTCTCCCTCACCGCCACCATCGGCGAGGAAAGCCGCACTTGGGAGGTGAAGGCCCTGGCTCGCGACATCGAGAAGAACCTGCTCTACTTGAAGGATGGACTCGACCTGACCAAGAACACGGCCTCGGGCTTCAGCACCAACACCTACGAGAAGGCTCCAGAAGGACTGCTCACCGACCTGCGCTCCTACACCTTCCTCACGACCATCAAGGCCAACAGCCTCACCAAGTCGCCCCGCATCTACGACTTCGGCTCAGCCAGCGGCAACAGCGTCTTCCTCCGTGCCAATCCCCTCTCGGCTGGCGTGAAATATAACGGCGGAACCACCACCATGGTGCACAGCGCCACTCAACTCGCCACGGGCAAAGAATATAAACTGGCTGTCACCTACGATGCCGCCACACGCACCACCAAGATTTACATCGACGGTGAGGAGGCAGCCAGCGGCACAGCCAATCAGGTGGAAGCCTATCAGTTGGAGCAACTGGCCAGCGATGCGCGCAACTACATTGGCCGCACTCAGTGGTGGGACACCAACGTGGCTGCCGACAACGTGGATTTTGTGGGCACCATCGATGGATTCAGAATGTACAACACTTGCCTCACCCGCAAGGAAATCTGCCAACTGCAAAGCCTCCCTTTTGAGCAAAAGGAGTTGCCCACCGCACTGGTGAACGGCGACTTCGAAGGCACTTACACCAAGCAGACGGGCAACGGAGTGAAAAGCGACCGCGCCATCTACGTGCCAGAAGGCTGGAGCGTGGACCGTGCCAACGGCGACGAGAACGACCTGACCGCCCTGAAGAGTGGCGACCTCTACTTCAGCAACTTCTTCGCCACCTTCCCCGCCCCCTCGGCCGACAGCAAGCAGACCTACTGGATTCGGCAGAACTGGGGCACACCCACACAGACCCTCTCGCAGGAAGTGCGTCTGCCCGAAGGGAAATATACCCTGACAATGGACCTCTGGAAGAGCGGCTTGGGTGGCGACGCCACGGTGAGCATCATCACCGAAGGAGGTGCCACCGTGAAGAGTCCCTCGCTCGACAACAAGGAAGCCTGGCAGCAGGTGAGCCTCCCATTCGAGAGCGACGGCGAAGCCTCCACCACCATCCAACTCGCTGCCATCCACACCTCTGCCGGCTCAGCCAAAATCATCGGATTTGACAACGTGACACTTACGTTTGACACCAGCACAGGCATTCAGACCGTAAGCGACAACACTTCCACCCCAAAGAGCAACGATGCCCTCTACGACCTGAGTGGCCGCCGCCTCAACACCCTCCAGCCCCAGAAAGGCATCTACATCAAAGGAGGCCGCAAGGTGGTGATGTAGGGAGAACACTAAACGTTTTTCCGCATCGCTGATAGCATCATCAACTCATCGCAAAAACAGCGTACCCCTCGGCTACGGCATGCCGTAGCCGAGGGGTACGCTGTTTCGTAGCCGAGGGGTACGATTATTTCAGATAAAGTATTTATTGCACTATCAGCGATTCAAGTCGTTTAAGCAATTGTTCCACTTGCCCGAAATAGGGCATGATTTCCTCTTCTGTAGCATCGAACTTGTCATCATAGTCACCCGATTGGCGCAATTCATACAAGCGAGATATCAGACTACCATATTTTCTGTCAAGTTTACCAGCCAATATGAAGTCTTGCCCAATCTTGTGAATCATCCCTGCATGGCGTCTGGTGATTTCTCCATGACTAAGAAGGAGGGCTTGACACATGTGGAAAACCGAATAGTACAAACGGTTGCCTGTCAAGTTCCAATGCCCCAATTTTGCATTGTCCCGCGCTTCTCCTAATACTCTATAGGACTTTTCTATACGATAGCGCACCAATTCATTTCGGTCTTCCTCGTTTAGCATAGCAAGATTCCTTCCCTTTCCACGTTTTTACGAAAGATGGGATTCACCTTTTGGCTCCAATCTTTCTGGGTATATACAGCAGGATGAATCATTGCATCGATTTTCCATCCCAGTTCCCAGAAGGGATAGGAATAGAGGTCGTGGTCTTCTTTTCCCAAATGCTCCTTGTCGAGCAGCACGAGTACATCCCAATCGGAATCTTCGTGTGCATCGCCGCGAGCACGAGACCCAAACAATATCACTCGCGCTCCCTTGGGAATGCCTGTGGCTGCCACATTTCTGATGGCCGATACAATATTGTCTTTGCTCATTCTTTATTTTCTTTTTAGAAGTGCCTGTAACGCCTTTTTATTGCATGTAGTGTTCCACCTTCTGCACCGTTCTGTTGTGCTACTTACGAGGATGAAGACGTTGCAAAGATACACACTTTTTCTGTAAACCACCAAAAAAGGCAAGGATTTTTTGTCCTTGCCTTTTGGGTGCGTATCAAGAGATGTGTGGGTTTATTGCAAGCCGAAGAGAATCTTCAGGCCACCGTCAACACCACTGAAGCCCATGAAGGCCATGGCGAGGAGAGAGGCGGTGACGAGGGCGATGGGTACACCACGGAAGGGCTTGGGTACATCGACGAGGTCGAGTTGCTCACGAAGTCCTGCAAAGAGCACCATGGCGAGCAGGAAGCCGATGCCTGTGGAGAGGGCATAGATGATGCCTTCGAGCAGGTCGTAGTCCTTCTGAATGACGAGGATGGCCACACCGAGGATGCAGCAGTTGGTGGTGATGAGGGGAAGGAACACGCCGAGTGCCTGATAGAGGGCGGGCATGGTCTTCTTGAGAATCATCTCAATCATCTGCACCAGGGCTGCAATGACAAGGATGAATGCTATTGTCTGAAGATATTCGAGTCCAAAAGTGTTGAGCACATAGACCTGAATGAGGTAGGTCACGATGGTGGCAACGACCAAGACGGCGGTCACTGCCATGCCCATGCCCGAAGCGGTATCCACTTTCTTCGACACTCCAAGGAAAGGACAGATGCCGAGGAACTGTGCCAAAACGACGTTGTTGACGAAGATGGCAACAATGATGATAAGAATGAGATTCAATACATAATCCATAATTCTTAGTATTAATGAGGAATTGGGAATTAGGAATTAGGAATGGAATGTTTGCGATTGAGCAGGTTTCAATTCCTCATTCCTAATTCCTCATTCCTAATTATTTGCTGGTTATTTTGTTGAACAATACGATGAGGTAGCCCAGCACGAGGAAGGCACCGGGCGCAAGAACGAACATGAGCATGCCGTAGGTTTCGCCCCACAGGGTGACACCGAAGATGGAGCCTGTGCCGAGGAGTTCACGCACAGCACCGAGGCTGGTGAGTCCGAGGGTGAAACCGAGACCAATGCCAATGCCGTCGAAGATGGAGGCGATGGGACCGTTCTTGGCTGCAAAGGACTCGGCACGGCCGAGGATGATGCAGTTCACCACGATGAGGGGGATGAAGAGTCCGAGGCTCTTGTCGATGTCGGGAGCGTATGCCTTAATGACCATCTGGAGCACCGTCACGAGACTGGCGATGACCACAATGTAGGAAGGGATGCGCACGGCATCGGGGATGAGGTTCTTGATGAGTGCAATGATGAAGTTGCTGAGGATGAGCACGCACATGGTGGCGAGGCCCATCGACATGCCGTTGATGGCGGATGAGGTGGTACCGAGGGTTGGACACATACCCAAAAGAAGGACGAAGGTCGGATTCTCCTTGATGATACCATTCACCAATACTTTGAGGTTATTCATAATTCTATTTACAATTTAGCAATTTACAATTTACTATTTTTCAGCCAACATGGACGCGCCGCATGGCAAATGGCACATTGTAACATTGCAAATGGTACATAAGGTTATTCAATCACTTCGGGGGTTCCCATGTCGGAGGCCGATGCTTGCTGGGTGGCACCAGAGGTGGCATCCTGTCCGGCAATTACCTTGTCATAGGCATTCTGGATGGCACGGAGGAAGGCGCGACTGGTGATGGTGGAGGCGGTGATAGCATCCACTTCGCCGCCGTCTTTGCTCACGGTGAAGTTGTTCTTGCCGGGGTTCATGCCCTTGATTTTATCCTGGAACCACTCTCCTGCTTTGGCACCGAGACCAGGTGTCTCTGCGTGTTCAAGCACGGTGTAGCCAAGGATGTCGCCTTCGGTGCTGAAACCGACGAGGACTTTGAGGGGACCGCCAAAACCATTCTCGGTAGTGACAACTGCCTTGCCCAGCGCATTGCCCTGTGCATCCTTCACATCGTAAGCAGTAAAAGCATCGACTTCCCAAGGTTCTGACACCTGAATGTCGTTGCTGCCCATCACGGCCTTGATGCCTGCAGCGAGGTTTTCCGCATTGATTTTCTCTATCTGAGGAGCGGTGACCGCATTGACCGATGCCAGCACTCCTGCAGCCACGATGGCGATGATGGTGAGCACCGCCAGCATGTTGGTTAATGAAGACTTTAACTTTTTCATACACAATCCTCCTTTACTTCTTTGCAGGCACTTCGCCGAAGCGCTTGGGTTTGAACTTGTTGTTGATAAGCGGTACGAAGGCGTTCATGATGAGGATGGCGAACGACATACCTTCAGGATAGGCACCGTAGGCACGGATGATGACAGTGAGAGCACCGATGGCCACACCATAGACGAGTTGTCCGTTCTTGCTCATGGGCGAGGTGACATAGTCGGTGGCCATGAAGATGGCACCGAGCAGCAGACCGCCGCTCATCAGTTCTGCCAAGGGATTGGCATAGACAGGGTTGGCAAGATTGAGAAGACCTGAGAACACCACGACTGTCAGAAGGATGCTGACGGGGATGTGCCATGTGATGACCTTCTTCACCAAGAGGATGATGAAACCAAGGATGAGTGCGGCGGCACACACCTCACCAAGACAGCCACCTGTGTTGCCGAGAAGCATGTCCTGGAAGGAAGGAAGGTCTTTCAGCATGTCGGGGTTGCCACTCTTGAAGGCTGCCTTCATGATGGAGAGCGGAGTTGCGCCTGTCTCTGCATCCAGATAAGTGCCGAAGCCCTGACCCGGCGTGGGCCATGTGGTCATATCGACAGGGAAGGAGATGAGCAGGAAAGCACGACCTGCCAAGGCTGGATTGAAGAGGTTGCAGCCCAAACCGCCGAAGGTCATCTTGACGATGCCGATGGCGAAGAGCGCACCCACCACGATAATCCACGGCTGGATGTTGCTGGGCATGTTGAATGCCAGAAGGATGCCCGTGAGGATGGCAGAGCCGTCGGTCACGGTCGTCTTGGGGTTCTTCAGCATGAACTTGTTGATAGCCCACTCGAAGAACACACACGAAGCCACCGAGATGGCTGTGGTTATGATTGCACCCACGCCGAAACTGATGAACGAACACAGAAGGGCTGGCACCAGAGCGATGCAGACCCAGTACATGTTCTTCTGCACGGAGTCACCACTATGCACGTGGGGCGAAAGTGATACTACTAATTTATTTGCCATAATTCTATTTACAATTTTGCCATTTACAATTTACAATTTATTCTTTTCATTTACAATTCTTTATCAAGCCTGCACGCCGCATGGGAAAATTGTACATTGTAAATTGTCAAATGGTACATGAGATTATTTTTTAGCCGCCATCTGACGAGCACGGATATTGGTCATTACTGTTGTTTTGCCCACACGGATGAGGTCGAGCAACGGGCGGTTGGACGGACAGGTGAACTGACACGAGCCGCACTCGATGCAACTGGTGATGTCTTCTGCCTCCACCTTGTCCCACATCTTCTTGCCAGAGCAAGTGGCGAGGAGATAAGGTTCGAGTCCCATCGGACAGGCACTCACACACTTGGCGCATCGGATGCAGGGCTGAGCCTCGCCACGACGCGCTTCCTTGCCGCTCATGATGAGCACACCCGAAGAGCCTTTGCAGATAGGCACATCGGTGTTCACAAGTGCCTTACCCATCATCGGGCCACCGCCAATCACCTTTGCCTCGCCATCGGGCAGACCGCCACAAGCCTCGATGAGTTGGCTCATGGGTGTACCCATACGGGTGAGGAAGTTGCTGGGCTGCTTGAGTTGCTTGCCCGTCACTGTGACGATGCGCTCGAAGAGTGGCTTGTTCTTCATCACAGCCTCATAGACAGCGAATGCCGTACCCACGTTCTGGATGATGGCACCCACCGACACGGGCAATGCTGGAGGTGCAGGAACCTGACGACGCACCACGGCATCGATGAGTTGCTTCTCACCACCCTGCGGGTATTTGGTCTTGAGCGGAACCACCTCGATGTTGGGGTGTCCGGCTGCACATTTCTCCGTGAGGAGTTTGATGGCATCGGGCTTGTTCTCCTCGATGCCGATGAAGCCTTTGGTCACCTTGGCTGCCTTCATGAGCAGTTCCACACCCACCAGCACTTCGTCAGCCTTTTCGAGCATCAGACGATGGTCGGCAGTAAGGTATGGTTCGCACTCCACAGCGTTGATGATGACCCACTGGGGCTTGAACTGGGGAGGGGGCATCAACTTCACATGAGTGGGGAAACAAGCACCACCCATGCCGACGACGCCAGCATTCTTCACTTTTTCAATAATCTCTTCGGGAGTGAGTTCGGGCTTATCCTTCAGCGTAACGAGTTTGTCGCTGCGGTCAATGCTCTCTTCCCACTCATCACCTTCGACTGTGATATAGACAGCGGGCTTCTTGTAGCCACTGGCATCTACCACCGTATCGACTTTCAGCACGGTGCCACTGACCGAGGAGAAGATGGATGTGGAGAGTGCCTTTTCCATGGGCTTGCCAATCTGTGTGCCCACTTTCACCTTGTCGCCCTTCTGCACACAAGGCACTGCGGGAGCACCAATGTGCTGTCCCATGGGGAAGACCGCCACTTTGGGCAACTCTGCCACCTTGATTGGTTCAGCAGCCGAGAGTTTGTTCTCTGCCGGATGAACACCACCTATTCTAAATGTTTTCATTGCGTTTTCCTTTTATTTAAGTCCAAGCAGAATCAACTGGCTTGGTGGAAGTGGAGCGTCAGTGCGCTTTGCTTCGAATTGAACTTCTTTGGCTGCAGGAGCCGGATTGCTGATGTCCTTGGGACCTGCGAGGAGAATCTGCTGACTCGGCATGAGGGGAGCACCGTCATACTTGAGTTCGATGGGCTTCCACTCTTTGGCAGGCTTGGCTGGAGCCGCTGCCGAAGCACTAACAGCCTTGACCGCAACCTGTTTTGCAGCAGGCTTGGCACCAGCCGCCTTAGGCATGGTGGCGATGACCTTGCGTTCGATACCCTTGACACTGATGGAAGCAATAGCACCACGGGGGCAAGCCTCGAAGCAGGCACCACAAAGCACACAAGCCTCGGGGTTGATGTAGGCCACATTGTTGCCCACATGCACAGCATCGCTGCCACAAGCGTTCTGGCACTTCTTGCAGGCAATGCACGAACTGCCACAAATCTTCATGGCATCGGCACCCTTGTCCATGTTCATGCAGGTCACCACAAAGGCATCCTTCGTCTCGCCACTCACGTTGCGCACCTCCATGATGCCGCGCGGACAAGCCTTGGCACAGGCACCACAAGCCGTACACTTGGTGGCATCCACCTCAGGAATGCCCGTCTTGGGGTTCATGTGGATGGCATCGAACTGACAGGCTGCCACACAGTCTCCACAGCCCAGACAGCCATAGGAACACAGGGTTTCGCCCATGCACGTGGAGTTGGCCACACGGCAACTCTTCACACCGTCGTAGGTGGTGACACGGGGACGCACCTCACACGTTCCGTTGCATCGCACCACGGCTAACTTGGGAGCAGCCACAGCCACTTCCATTCCTAAGATTCCCGCAACCTTCGCCATGCATTCAGCACCGCCCACAGGACAGTTCAGCCCTTCGAGCGAACCTGCATCGGCTGCCTTCACACAGGCTGCAGCCATGCCGCCACAGCCAGGGAAGCCGCAACCGCCACAGTTGGCGCCTGGCAGCACTTCAAGCACTTGATCGATTCGGGGATCTTCCTTCACTGCAAACCGCTTTTTCACCACAAAGAGCAACAGTGCAAGCACGAAGCCCAACACGGCCAAAGCGACCACAGCAATCAGAATTACTTGAAAATCCATAAAATGTTTATTTAGTTAGTTTTTTTTGAAAGTCTCCCAAGGAAGCAAAGGCGGGACACCGGGCGAAAAGCCCTACCCTATCCAGAAGGCAAAACGTTTCGCCATCCTATCCCTATTTATATATAAGATGTAGAAGTAGAGCGCGAGCATGACCGCCAGCACACCTACCGAAACCAACTCCCCCAAATTCAGCACCACCATCGCCACCAGCATCCACACCACCGTGAGCAGCAGCGGAAGGCCGAAAGCCAGCCAGACGGCCTGCTTGCCCATGCTCAGAGTGCCACACACCTTCACACGCTCCCCCACACGATACTTCTCCGCCGCATCCGCCTCATACACATCAATGATTTTCTCCTTGCTCTCGCTCGACGAACACAGCGACCGCGCCTTACACTCGCTGCATGCAGCCAACTGGACAATGTTCACCTGTACATGGTTGCCATCAACAGACGCAACCACACCCTGATGCTCAATCGTTTCTCTCATGATGATAGGCTAACTATAAATTTGACACACATACGGCTGTCAGTGGTTTCAATTTGCAAAGTGCAGTTTACAACTTAACAGGGCAAAATTACTAATTTTAATCCTATCAAAAAAAGGAAAAAGGAAAAAAACGCACTAAAAGTGAAAAGATTTTGCTTTTTCAGTGAAAATGAAAAGAAAAATGCGTAACTTTGCACCGTCATTACGAGTTAGTGGCACAGTTCACGTCGTCACGAGTTGGCGACATAATCATTAACAATTAAACATTTTTATTGCAAAATGGCAACAAGAATTCGTTTGCAGCGTCACGGTCGCAAGAACTACGCTTTCTACAGCATCGTCGCTGCCGACTCGCGGGCACCACGTGATGGTCGCTTCATCGAGAAGATTGGTACCTACAACCCCAACACCAATCCTGCAACCATTGATTTGAACTTTGAACGCGCACTCTACTGGGTGCTTGTTGGTGCTCAGCCCACCGACACCGTTCACAGCATTCTCTCTAAAGAAGGCGTCTATATGAAGAAGCACCTCCTCGGCGGTGTGAAGAAGGGCGCATTCGACGAGGCTGCTGCAGAAGCCAAGTTTGAGGCTTGGAAGAAAGAGAAGGAAGCCAAGGAGCAGAAGGCCGCCGACAAGGAGGCTGCCAACAAAGCAGCAGAGAAGAAGGCGCGTCTCGACGCTGAGAAGAAGGCCAACGAGGCACTCGCTGCAAAGATTGCAGAGAAGAAGGCCGCTGCCGCTGCTGCTCAGGCCGAGGCTGCCGCTGAAGCCACTGCTGAAGAGGCTACAGAAGCACCTGCTGAAGCATAAAAAAACTTCTCAGGTCTTGCAGACAGACACACTGCTGTCTTGCAACAACCAACAGAGAGGGGGCTACGTTCAACGAACGCGGCCCCCTCTTCTTTTTTCCACTCATCCGATTCTTCACATCTCCTTTCACGTGAGTTCGGTATAAGAATTACGCCTTCGGCGGACGAAGAAAAAACAAATAAAAACCGATGAAAACAAATAAAAACCTTTTCTTCGTC
>OCVV011248740.1_pt1 | contig 46625 bp, 54 predicted proteins | sample 1539721 | NCBI WGS metagenome assembly OCVV01 (sample SAMN02144230, study PRJEB22623) | gut metagenome | biome: sheep rumen | host: Ovis aries | place: New Zealand | reverse complement strand
CCGGAGGGTTTTGTTTCACAGGAAATTAACCTAATTAATTTCCTGTGACATAATCAAAGTCCGCGAGCGGACTTCAACTCCCCAACCCCTCATTCATAATAAGAGCGAACCGGACTTTGCGCGCCGCCGCACGGCAGCTTTGCTGCTTTCCATTGTGCGGCGTGCGCATCCCCCCCTGGGGGTTTGTGGCATGGTAAATTGACGCAATTTTCTGTGAAATAAAAAAGAAACCTCATTTGAGCCGGAGAGAAACGATCTTTCTGACTCAAATGAGGTTTTTTGCTTTGTGATTACAGTATTCTTGTCTCTGAGATGTAAGGAACGCTGTCCAGCCGGTCTATCATGTTGTCGATATCGACTTTGCTGTTATAACGAAGAGTGAACACTCCGGTAAATACCATCGTACCATCCGGTTCCTCGTGCTGCCCCAGAAGCTTAAAGTCAGTAAAGGTTGCGGAAAATTCATTGAATATACGGAGAATGATATCGACCGTCGAGTTTTTTGCATATGTGATCTTTACAGATATATTCCGGCTTTGGTTGATAAGACGCATTTCAAAGCCAAGAAGCAGAGCCTCTACCAGAAATACGATAATGGCTGCCGCGATCGCGCCCTCGAAAAAACCGGCGCCTATCGCCAGCCCGATGATTCCTGAGGTCCAGAGGCCTGCGGCTGTGGTGAGACCTTTCACGCTTCTTTTATTTGTGACCAGGATGGAACCGGCGCCTATGAATCCAAGTCCGGATATGACCTGAGATCCGATTCGCTGAACGTCTGTCGGAAGTCCGAGACACAGATAAACATAATGGCCGGTCAGGGTAGTGATCGCTGCCCCTATGCATATCAATATATGCGTCCGCAGTCCTGCGGGACGTCTTTTTTGTGAGCGCTCCAGACCGATGATCCCACCGCAGACGAAACAAATAGCCAGCTTTACGATGACGGAGATCATATCAAAATTTCGGTATGGATCAAAAAAACTCAGCATGATCGTTACCTCCTACTCTAATTCATTAACTGAATATATACAGTTGAGTTTTGCCAGTTCTACGATGATATATTTATGGGAATGGTGTTTTTTGTCCAGCTGAATATCGAAAATTGCGGAAGAGTGGTAACGGGAGCTGTTTCCGTCTGTCTCGACCACGATATTATTCACAGAGCCGTGATTTTGTCTTATAGAAGCCGTGATCTCACTTATGTCTTCGAGGCGGCGGAATTCGGCAGCGATTGAAAAAGTCCTGGAATACGAGTGCACGAGTGATTCAAAAAACGGAAGGATTTCCATAGCGATAAGAATAAGGATGACGGAAACAAAAATACATTCATAGAAACCTGCTCCGGCAGCAATTCCCATGCAGGCTGATGCCCAAAGGCCGGATGCGGTGGTCAGGCCTGTGACCTTCTGATGAGCGGTCGTGATGATCGTACCTGCGCCCAGAAAACCGATTCCGTTAATGACCTGTGCGGAATATCGGGAAGCATCGAAACGAATGGAGGAGTCGGGAACACTGCCAAACCAGTCAGTGGATAGCATTTCGTATTCGTACTGTGCCAGAAGAATGGTAAGTGCAGCTCCGAGACTGGTGATCATGAACGTTCGAAATCCTGCAGGACGGCCCTTCTGCTCTCTTCCTACTCCGATGATCCCCCCGCAGAAAACGGCAAGGGACAGTCTGACGATCAGGGACAAAAAATTAAAATCATTCAGTTGAACAAAAATATCATCCATAACAAACTCCCTGTATTGTGAAAATGTCAAAAAGGTTATATTATAATTATGTCATATTTTGTCACTTTTTTCAAAAAATTTTGAGTATATTATGATAATAAACGGTCAACACATAATAAAGGAGAAAAAATGAAGAAGTATATTATGGCTCTCGACGCAGGTACTACCAGCAGCCGGTGTATTGTTTTTGATCATGAAGGAAATATCTGCAGTCTGGAGCAAAAAGAATTCACACAATACTATCCTCATCCGGGCTGGGTAGAGCATGACGCGGAGGAGATCTGGCATACTCAGCTAGAGGTGCTGAAAAAGGCCATGAGAAAGATTCAGGCAGAAGGAGGCCGTATCGCTGCCATCGGTATCACTAATCAGCGGGAGACGACTGTCGTATGGGATAAGGAAACCGGAATACCGATCTGTCCGGCTATCGTATGGCAGTGCAGAAGGACTGCGGAATACGCGGATACATTAAAAGCCAGGGGACTTACCGAAAAATTCCGGGACAAGACAGGACTGATCATTGACGCATATTTTTCCGGAACGAAGCTTCGCTGGATCCTGGATAATGTCAAAGGCGCCCGGGAAAAAGCCGAAAACGGACAGCTGCTTTTTGGAACTATCGACAGCTGGCTGATCTGGAAGCTTACCGGAGGAAGGGTACATGTGACAGATTATACGAACGCCTCCAGGACGATGATGTTCAATATTGTTGATCTGAAATGGGATGAAGAAATACTCGAAGAGCTGAACATTCCTCCGCAGATGCTTCCGGAGGTTAAGCCTTCGAGCTGTGTTTACGGGATGACAGATCCCGATGTGACAGGAATAGAGATCCCGATCGCGGGAGCAGCGGGAGATCAGCAGGCGGCGCTGTTCGGACAGAATTGTTTTACGCCGGGTGAAGCAAAAAACACTTATGGAACAGGCTGTTTTCTTCTTATGAATACAGGTGAAAAACCAATTTTTTCCGGCAACGGGCTGCTTACGACCATTGCCTGGGGAATCAACGGAAAAATAGAATATGCCCTCGAAGGTTCTGTATATGTGGGAGGAGCGTCTGTCAAATGGCTTCGCGATGAATTGCATCTGATAGAAACGGCGTCTGAGACGGAAAGTCTTGCTATGCAGGTGGAGGATACTAACGGGTGTTATGTGGTGCCGGCGTTTACCGGGCTTGGAGCGCCATACTGGGATCAGTACGCAAGAGGCGTTATCGTGGGACTGACCCGCGGCGTGAATAAGAATCATATCGTGCGCGCAGTGCTGGAGTCGATCGCGCTTCAGACAAATGATGTCATTAACGCCATGGAGCTTGACGCCGGAAGTACGATGACAGCGCTTAAGGTAGATGGCGGCGCCAGCGTCAATGATTTTCTGATGCAGAACCAGGCGGATATCTCAAATGCCCCTGTGGTCAGACCGTCCTGCGTGGAAACGACAGCTCTGGGAGCCGCTTATCTGGCAGGGCTTGCCGTGGGATACTGGAAGGATCAGGAAGAGATCAGAGAGAACCGGAAGACAGACAAGGTCTTTTATCCTCAGAAAGAACAGCAGTGGAGAGACAGCAAGCAGAAAGGATGGAAAAAGGCTGTAGAACGCGCGAAGGGATGGGCGCATGAGGAATAGAAGAGCCGGAAAGAAAAAATTTTTCTTAGAAGGAAGATTTTTTGCCAAAAAAATTATCGGAAACGGACTTTCTTCGGCTTGTTGGTTGCGTCTTAAATTGTTTGCGTGCTATAATCTCAAAGTGTTTAAAAATCAGAGATGATAGATATATAGTTGTATAACAGGAGGAAAGACAATGAGTCTGATATTACCGGAAAATTATGATCCGAAAATGACTGTGAGAGAGACACAGGAAGCGATCAAGTCGATCAGAGATACCTTTCAGTATGAATTTGGGAAAGAGATGAATCTTTCACGTATTTCCGCTCCGCTTTTTGTAAAGAGAAGTTCGGGACTGAATGATAATCTGAACGGATATGAAAGACCGGTAAGTTTTGATATTCCATGGGAGAAGGATGAAACGATCGAGGTCGTTCAGTCTCTGGCAAAATGGAAAAGAATGGCGCTGAAACAGTACGGATTCGGACCGGGCGAAGGCCTTTACACGAACATGAACGCCATCCGCCGTGACGAGGAGGTCGACAATCTTCATTCCTGTTATGTGGATCAGTGGGACTGGGAAAAGGTGATCACGAAGGAGCAGAGAACGGAGGATATGCTGAAAAGCGTTGTCTGGGATGTGTTCAGGATCATTAAGCATCTCGAACATGAGGTGTGGTATAAATTCCCTGACGCCGTATATCATCTGCCGGATACAATCCGCTTTATCGATTCCGAGGAGCTTCTTCAGATGTATCCGGACAAGAGCAGTAAAGAAAGAGAAAACCTGATCACAAAGAAATATGGCTGCGTTTTCCTGATGAGGATAGGTGAGAAGCTGTCCAACGGAGAGCCGCATGACGGAAGAGCTCCGGATTACGATGACTGGCAGCTGAACGGGGATATTCTTTTCTGGTTTGAGCCGCTTCAGTGTTCATTGGAAATCTCAAGTATGGGAATCCGTGTGGATGAGGTTTCGCTGAGAGAGCAGCTGAAGAAAGCAAACTGCGAGGAAAGAGCCAGCCTTCCGTATCACAGGATGCTTTTGAACAAAGAACTGCCATATACGATCGGCGGCGGTATCGGGCAGTCCCGTCTCTGCATGCTCCTTCTGGGACGCGCGCACGTAGGTGAGGTACAGGCAAGTATCTGGCCTGACGATATGCGGGAAGCCTGCATGAAGAATAATATGTATCTTCTTTAATAATTTACAAAAACTTCCCAATTCATGTTGCAGAGTCAGTTGTGATCATGAAAAATAACATCGGAAAGGTTTTGTATTGAGGCCGGCACTTAGAATTTTCAAGTGTAAACGCCGAAAATTCATTAGTGCCGCTGTCTGCAAGACAGAAGCGGGAGCGTCCTGACGATGTATTTTTCATGATTAAACTGTTCAAAAACGAGATGTGGGGAGTTTTTTGTAATTTAATAAAGAAAAAAGGGCGTTAGCGCCCTTTTTTTTCTGCCCTCACAAGCATGTCCTCTTCTGTTTTTCCTGATCGTTTTATAGTCTGTTTTACAGTTCGTTTCTGCTGCGCAGTTCCTGTATGAACTGGGCGGCGTCATCGGGTTCGTCGTCGATATCGCTTCCTACATCAATATTCATAGGCTGACGCTTGAACAGTATGTCATATATGACAGGTACTATATAAAGTGTCATCAGTGTGGCGTAGAGAAGGCCTCCCGCAATGACGATCGCCATTCCGGAACCGAGCTGGGAGCCCATGTCTTTTCCGAAGATAAGCTGTGTCATGGCAAGTATAGTGGTCAGCGCGGTCATAAGGATAGGCCTCATACGTGTACGGCCTGTGGCCACAAGGGCGTCACGCCGTTTCATGCCGCCCTGCCTCAGCTGGTTGGCGTAATCTACAAATACGATGCCGTTGTTTACAACGGTTCCCATAAGGATAAGGAATCCCATGGCTGAAAGCATGGAAAGCGGCTGCCCCGCGATCATCAGACCTATCATGCCGCCGGTGAAGGCAAGCGGTACGGTAAACAGAATGATGAATGGCGAAAGCAGGCTCTGAAACTGGGCTACCATGACAAGATAAATAAACAGGAGACCCAGAGCCATCAGTTTAAGCATCTGAGTGACCATATCATTAACCGTATCTACCTGGCCGGCGATTTCTATCCGGTAACCTTTTTCCAGCGAATCACTGTACTTGTTCAGCTTCTTCTGAAGATCGCGGCTGAGAACGGTGGTGTTATAGCCTTCATCAGTGGAAGCCGATACAGTGACATAATTTGTCTGATTCTCACGGTTAATGTTCGCCAGAGACGTGGTCTCCTCTATGGACGCGAATTCTGAGAGTCTGTGTGTTTCAGGCTCGTTTTCACCATCGGTATCAGTGGCAGCGGAATTGTCACCCTCAGGCAAGCCAAAGGAGGAGGGAAGTCCGCCGCCTGACGGCATCTGCATAGAGGAAGAAAGTCCGCCTCCGGCCATGGACATTGCAGACGGATCCGCAGCGGATGTCATATCTGAGGCCTTGAATTCCATATCAAGAATGTTTTCCTTCGTAAGAGGATCGGTGTTATCTTCCAGTGTGATCTTCATTTCTACGCCGTCTACGGTAATGGTTGCCGCATCGACTTTTGTGTTGATGCGGGAAGAGATATCGGCGTAGATCTGCGCCGTAGTCAGACCATAAGACATGGCTTTGTCTTTGTCGATATGAAGGACCAGAGAGCTGTCCCCGTCCTGAATACTGGAGGTGGCGTCGCTAAAGCCCTGGACCGTATTTGTCAGCGATATGACATCGGCGGAAATAGTATTCAGCTTATCGATATCCTTTCCGTAAATATTAATGGTAAGATCACTGCTTCCCATCATGGCACTCATGTCGCTCATGCCTCCGGCGCTGACAGTTACTTCACAGTCGATATCTTTGGTGGCCTTTTCAATATCTTTGACGATCCGTTTTACTTCTTCAGCTCCTGCGTTTTCTTCGGCTGTGATATAACAGATGTAAGAACCGTAACTGTCGCTGCTGTCAGATACCGCGGCGGAACTGATCAGGCCCGCGGAGCTTGAAGAGTCCATGATTCCCATGTCGACCACGCCGTCTACGCCCAGGATGGCGTCAGCCACTTCGTCCGCCTTGCGGAAGGAGGTTTCCCTGTCATCTGTCTCCGGCGTTGTGATATCTACCTCTATATTAGTTGAGGTCATTTCCGGGAACAAAACGATACCTATCGTGATAAGACGCCATGTGGTGAGCACCAGCAGCGCGATGCTCAGAGAAAGAGGAACTATCTTAAACCGGAGACACCAGCGCAGTGTTTTCCCGTAGAAGGCTGCAGCCTTTTCAAATAGCGGATGCTTTCTGGGCCGCATGTTCTTCATGAGCGTGCTCGAGGATGCCGGAACCACTGTAAGTGATATCAGCAGGGAAGCCATAAGACAATATCCGATAGACAGGGCCATCGGTATCAGAAGTTCACGGACGGTTCCCGTGGTAAATACCATCGGAAGAAATACACATACGGTGGTAAGCGTGGAGGCAATGATAGCGCCCCGAACCTGTTTGGCTCCCTGCACGGCAGCACGGGGCGCAGGCAGTCCGTTTCCTCTCAGGCGGAAAATATTTTCCATAACTACGATGGAATTATCTACCAGCATTCCTATTCCCAGAGAGATTCCGGAAAGTGTCATCATATTCAATGACAGGCCCGAGAAATACATCAGAACGACTGTCAGAAGAACGGAAAGTGGAATGCTGATGCCGACTACGATAGTAGGACGTACATTTCCCAGGAACAAAGCCAGGACCAGTATCGCCAGGGCGGCGCCCAGAGCCATACTCTTCAGAATGCTGTTAATGATGATCGTGATGTAGATTCCCTGATCCATCATAGGCACGACCTTTGTACCGGGATTGTCATCCCTGATCTCATTCAGAGCGGCGTTTGCAAGTCTGGAGACCTCGTTGGTTCCCGAGGTTGAGCTTTTATAGATACAGAGAACCACTGCGTTTTCGCCGTTAAGTTTGGCGTAATGGCTGTCGGAATTATCGATCACCGTGATATCGGCGATATCATTGAGACGTACCGTACCTATATCATCCAGATCCACCAGAAGAGAATCGGCAAGCTCTTCGGAACCTTCATACTCTTCTCCTACCTTCAGAAGCCATGAATTGTCATCAGCGTCATCAATGTATCCGGCAGGCATGGAAAAATTCTGCGCATAGATGAGCTGGGACAATGTGGCCGTGGATAAAAGGCTGTCAAGATTCGCGTTCTCCAGCGCGGATACTCTCGCGGATTCATACTGAGTCATCGCTGCATCCAGCTGGGTCTGCGCGTCTGTAAGCTGGATCGCTGCAGTAGAAAAACCGACGGCTGCATCCAGCTGCGCCTGCGTCAGAGCGCCATACGCGGTTTCAAGCTGCGTAAGCACTGACGGGATCTGATCTATTCCTGAAGATACGCTTTCAATCGAATTCCGGATCCCGGCGGTCTTCTCGGAGAGAAAACCGTTGATATCATTTGCGTTCAGGGATGTAAGTATAGCAGAGAGCCTTGCCGTCTGAGCTGTAGCCTGCGTAGCCATTGACATCAGATCAGAGAAAGAAGCTGTGTCGGTATTCGCCAGTTCGCTAAGCTGTGACTGTATATCATCGAGCTGAGCCTGCAGCTGCGCGATCATCTCAGGAGAGATCGCGCTCTGTCCCTGACCGCCGCCTTCAGGGGCGGAAGGATCGTCTGCGTTTTCGCCGGAGGCATCAGCTCCTTCAGAACCGTTCAGGGCCTCATTGATACCGTTTGCCGTATCGATCGCCTGCGACATTCCTTCGGAGATCTCACCCATGGATTCCCCTGCCCGGTTCGCAGCCGGAACGGCTGATCCGGCCAGCCCGGTCAGATCATCTCCAAGTGAACCCACCTGGTCTGAAAGAGTCGCCAGATAAGGTTTTATCTGCTGTGACGCCGAGACAACGGCGGGAGAGAGACTTCCGAAGATGGCAGAAGACATTGTCTGACCAAATACGGCTTCCTGCGCGTTCAGCGCGTCCTGTCCGGCGGTAACCTGAGCCCGGGCGTTGTCGAGCTGGGATTTTGCGTCTGCCAGGGCAAGGTTTGTCTGCGCCAGGATCTTATCGTTTACGTTATCTATTTTTGCCTGATTCAGTTCTACCTGAATGCTCTTTTCTATCGTGCCCACGTCAGTGACACTGGCAATACCATCCTGACGTTCCAGCGTGGGAATGACTTCACGGTCTATAAAATCGGATAATTCATATTGATCATATCCGTCACGGCTGACAGCGACATACATTGTCGCCATCATATCCATGCTGATCTCCATAATATTAGGCGTACCGCATTCTTCAGGCAGCGTGCCGGAGGTCTGGTCGATCGCGCCGGAAACTTTGACAAGGGCGCTGTCCATATCGGTGCCATCCTCAAATTCAAGCTGTACCATAGAATAGTTTTCGCTGCTTACGGAATACAGATTTTTGACGCCGTTAATGGTGCCCAGAGCACTTTCGAGCGGCTCGGATACAGACGTTTCCACCTTCTCCGGGCTTGCGCCGGGGTAGGGGGTGATCACCATCAGATAAGGCAGGCTTAGCGATGGGAGCAGATCGGTAGAAAGACGTGTCACCGAAACAAAGCCAAGCACAAGTATCATAATAATCATAACCAGTATGGTAAAAGGTTTTTTAACGCTGAGTTTTTCCATTATGGTATCCTTTAAATGTAAAAAATATATAACAAAAATTACAAAGTTAGTAACATTATACTCTGAAAGGGTTTACGTAATCAATAACACTTTATAAAGTAATCATTTTGTAAAATAACAGAAATTAATACGTAAAAAAGTGCGGTTATATGTCCTGCAGGCAGCGGTATTGTTCAACTCAGACAGGGAGTTCCCCGCCTATAGGCGGCGGGTATTGAATCAAATCTGACTCAGCGGAGGGTTTCAATCCCCCGGATGAGGTGAGCTTCGGCGGATCGCAGAGCTGCGCGGAGGAAGACACACAAGTGCGCCGTGCAACTCGCGCGCGGTCAGAGATCGCGAATTGAAAAACAAATAAGAAACGGTCCTGAGATTGACACAATTGCATAAAAAGAATACTATCAATTCATTCAAGTATCGCTCGCGGGACCCGGCACAGGGATTCGGGTCAGTTTCAGCTGACATCTTCCAAACCAAGTCCCTGCGCATCCTTGCGGAGCGTTTATCTCAATGGGAGACCGGCCCCGGTGAGACGAGCTTGTCATAACCCGCCGCTTAAGAAGGGGGTCTTCTCACATGGAGAAAAAAAGGAGGAAGCCATGGAACTTGCGATCGGAGATATAATTAGATTAAAAAAGACGCATCCCTGCGGCAGCCGGGAATGGGAAGTACTCCGGACAGGAGCGGATTTCCGGATCAGATGCCTGGGGTGCGGACATCAGGTGATGATCCCGAGACAAAAACTGGAAAAAAGCATCAGATCCGTGATTAAAAGCGGAGAGAAATAATTAACAGGTACGGAGTTTTTATAAATGACCAGGACAAAAAAGACATTGCTGTTTGCCGTATGCATCGGACTGCTGATTGCCGGAGGTTTTCAACTTCTGTTGAGCGGCTGCGGTAAGAATGCGGGGAATGAGATTTATAATTATACTTTTTCTTTTTCGGGAGGCACAGGCAGAACGAACATTGAATGTGTGAAGCTTGAAAAAACCGGGGCAGATATTTACGCAACCATCCGTTTTTCAAAGAAAAACGGAGGAAAAAGCAGATATGATGCGGTCAGGATCAACGGAGAAACCATATGCGGAGAGAATGAATTCCGGATCCCCGCGGAAATAAATAAAAATTTTACGATAGAAGCGGAGACCCTGGCAATGTCCAAAGCGCACTGGATCACCTATGAACTAAGGATCACAGTGGACGAAGATACGGGGGTTTCTGAAAGAAGCCCGGAAGAAGACAGGCAGGAAAAAGACAAAGAAAATGCGGAAGGAAGCACCGAAGAAACCGGTGAAGAAAACACGGAAGGAAACGCGGCGGAAAACACAGAAGGAAGCTCCGGAGCAGGCCCTGTGCTGGACGAGACTCCGCCTGTCATAAGCGGCCTTAAGGCTTCCGAAGTGCAGAGAGAAATGCATAGCCGGCTTCTGCGTATCTTTTACTATGAGGACGGGATAACACTGATAGAAGCGGATGCGTCCGCCGGTATTTCCCGTGAGAGGAAAAAGAAAGACATGGAACAGGTTTCCGGCGGGGAGCAGGACGGGTACAGCGCCGAAGACAGTATCAGCGGCGTTATCGGCGGCCTGTATTCGGGAGATATTATAAAATATCTGACGGCGGAGGAAGGTCAGGAGCTTCCGGCCGGGATAGAGAAGGAATATATCGTTATCCGGGAACGGCCGAAAAGCGTTTATATTGCGTCTGAAGAGGCGCTTGACATGATGAAGGAATCAGACAGAACCGGTCTGATCACGTGTCACGGGTTTAAAAATGAAAATGCAGACGATCTTTTGGAAGAGATTGATTTTGCCGGGACATATGATGACTGGGATCTGAAAAAAATGATCCTGAAGAAAACAGACCTGGCTATTTTGCCGGAAGAGTTCCTGAAACAGGAGAATAAGGCGGAGGATGGATCAGATCCGGTAAAAAGATACGGTATGCGTGCAAGCCAGATGGGTATGACGCTCTGGATCGACAGAAGCAGTTCCGAAACGACGGATGAAGCGAAAGCTGAATGGAGAGACGCCTGTGAGATCATCTTTGGATGAGGGAAGCAGAGTATATGTTTTGGAAAAATCTGAAAGATCGGAAAAAGATGCATGATGGAGTATATGAGAGAAAAGAAAAGCAGTAAACGAATAAGGGTATTAATGCTGATCCTGCTGACAGTGCTTGTTCCGGCGGGATGCGGAAATGCCGTTAAAAGCGGATATACCTCCGCGGAAGACAGCCTTCAGGCAGACTCCGCTTCCGCAGGTGAGGAACAGACCTCCGATGGGGGCGGCGCGTCGGCGGACAAACGGGAAAACACATATATTGATGAAAAAGCTCCGGAAATCAAAGGGCTGACATATTCAGATACCATGGAGCTGTCTTATGCGGAAGGCTTTCGCGTTGACTACTATGAAGAAGGGTATAAAATCTTCCAACTCCGGAACGGAGATTCTTTTATTCTGGTGCCGGAGGGAAAAGAAGCGCCTGAGGATACGGAAGGATATCAGATACTTTACGCTCCGCTGGATCATATATATATGGCGGCAACTTCCGCAATGTCTCTTTTTGACGCGATTGACGCGGCAGATGCGGTCACCATGACCGGAACACAACAGCAGGGATGGTATATCGATGAGCCAAGAGAAGCGATGAAACGGGGAGACATGATCTATGCCGGGAAATACAGCAGCCCGGATTATGAAATGCTGATCCTGAACGAATGTGACGCGGCGATAGAATCGTCTATGATTTTCCATACGCCGGAGGTGCAGGAGATGCTCCGGGATCTGGATATCCCTGTCTTTGTGGATCAGTCCAGCTATGAAAAGAGCAGTCTGGGACGGTCGGAATGGATCAGATTATATGGAGCGATGATGGACAGAGAAGATGAAGCCGCTGCATATTTTGAAGAACAGAGCAGGATCATGGACGAGGTCAGCGGTTATGAGGAAACGGGAAAGACAGTCGCATATTTCTCTGTGAATTCCGACGGCTCCTGTGTGATCAGAAGGCCGGAAGACTATGTGTCTGAAATGATCCGCAAGGGCGGCGGAGAATATGTTTTCGACAGTTTGAAAGAAACGGATGGAAATGCGGCGACAATAACTATTTCCATGGAAGAATTCTACAGTAAGGCGGCGGACTGCGACTATCTGATCTACAACAGCACCATCGAAGGAGGTCTTCGGGACAAGGAGGAGCTGATCGGAAAGAACGCATTGTTCGGAGAGTTTTCAGCTGTAAGGAAGGGAAATCTTTGGCAGGTTAACAGAAAAATGTATCAGTCTACCGACAAAGTATCCCAGTTTATCAGAGATGTTCATATAATGCTTACGGATGGAGACGAAGCTATGCTGACCTTTCTGGAAAAAGTGAGATAAACGCTCCGGGTCTCGCGGGCGGGACTTGAATAGCGTTTGCAATTGTCCGGACAGAGGGAAAAACAGAAAGGCAAAAAAAGAATGGAATGTCATGATTTTCATACATATAACAATAGGAAGAAGGCCAGATGCTTTTCGGTGTTTATAGTTCTGGCGGCGTTGTTTTTTGTCATTGTTATTCTGAATATTAACAGCGGCAGTGTAAAAATACCGGTATCAAGCATGTGCCGTCTGCTTTTTCTGAGGGAAGGTTCTCCGGATGAGCTTAACATTGTTTGGCGGATCAGGATGCCGAGGATACTGATGTCGGCCATGCTGGGCGGCGCGCTTTCGCTGTCCGGATTTCTGCTCCAGACTTACTTCGAGAACCCGATCGCGGGTCCGTTCGTGCTGGGTATTTCCTCCGGAGCGAAACTTCTGGTGGCGCTTGTGCTGGTTTTTTTTACGGGAAGATACGGACAGGTTTCTTCGGGAAGTCTGATCGCAGCCGCGTTTGCGGGTTCAATGGCTGTGACGGGGTTTATCATTGCCGCGGCCGGAAAGATAAGAAGCATGGCGGGTTTGCTTGTGACAGGTATTATGATCGGTTATATCTGCTCGGCGGCCACGGATTTTCTGATCACATTTGCCGATGATGCAGATATCGTTAATCTGACGAACTGGTCTCAGGGAAGCTTTTCGGGAATGAACTGGAGCAATATAAGAATGGCAGCCGTTGTCACGGGAATTACGTTTATTATCACTTTTCTCATGTCAAAACCGATAGGTGCTTTTTTGCTTGGCGAGGCGTACGCCCAGAGCATGGGGGTGAACGTGAAGAGGTTTCGGATGATCATTCTGATACTGTCCAGTGTTTTTTCGGCAGCGGTGACTGCTTTTGCAGGCCCCGTATCCTTTGTGGGGATCGCGGTTCCTTTCCTGATAAGGTCAGCGCTTGGCACATCCCGTCCGCTGGCAGTCATCCCGGCTTCATTTCTGGGAGGCGCGGTATTCTGTATGATGTGTGATCTGATAGCCCGGATGGCCTTTGCGCCTTCAGAGCTGAAGATCAGTACGGTAACATCCTTTTTCGGCGCGCCGGTAGTTATTTATATGCTGACCAGGAGGAGAAGATAGATCATCATCTGCAGCTATACGGGGAATCGTGTGAACGTTCAACTCAGCCGGGGAATCCCCCGCTTCTGCCGGCGGTGGGTTATAACAGATTTAACTCAGTGGCGGGTATTGAATCAAACCTGACTAAGTGGAGGGTTTTGATCCCCCATCTGAGTTGAGCTTCCGGCGGATCGCAGAGCTGCGCGGAGGAAGACGCACAAGTGCGTCGCGCAGCTCGCGCGCGATCAGAGATCGCGATTGAAACGGCTTTAAGCGCAGAGAACTTCGGTAAGGAGAAAGGAGAAACCTTCGCCATGGAATACTATTTTCAGATGAAGGGAGTGACTGTCGGCTATGACAGAAAGCCCTTGATCAGAGACATAGATATCAATATAAGGAAAGGCGAGATCGTAACGATGATCGGCCCGAACGGAGCTGGTAAGTCCACGATCATCAGGAGTATCATAAGGCAGCTTTCGCTGATCGGCGGAGACGTTATCCTGGACGGTGAAAACATGAGATCCATATCCTTCAGAGAGCTTTCCACGCGGATGGCAGTTGTTTTGACGGAGCATATGAAGCCTGATCTGATGACATGCTATGAGGTTGCGGCGAGCGGACGTTATCCCTACACCGGCCGCATGGGAATCCTTTCCGCGGAGGATGAGAGAAGGGTGGAGGACGCTCTTCGGCTTGTCCGGGCAGAAAGCTTCGGAAACAGGAATTTCATGGAAGTCAGCGACGGTCAGAGGCAGAGAGTGCTTCTGGCAAGAGCTATCTGCCAGGAACCCGAGATAATCCTTCTGGATGAACCGACATCGTTTCTGGATGTGCGTCATAAAATAGAACTTTTATCGATCCTTAGGCAGCTGGCAAAGGAAAAGGGTATCACGGTCATAATGAGCCTGCATGAGATCGATCTGGCGATGAAGATATCAGATAAGATCATGTGTGTTAAGGGGGAATACATTGAACAGTTCGGGACGCCCGCAGAGGTTTTCAATGAGGAGGTTATCAACGAACTGTATGACATAAAAAGAGGCGTTTTTGATCCATTGCTGGGAAGTATAGAAATGCCTGCGCCCGATGGCCGACCCTCGATTCTGGTGATATCCTCCGGAGGCAGCGGGATCCCGGTATACAGGCGTCTCCAGAAGGAAGGTATTCCTTTTGCGGCAGGTCCGCTGTATACAAATGATCTGGATTTTCATCTGGCGAAAGAACTGGCCGCGAAGGTTTTTGAAGTGGAAGCTTTTTCTGAACTTACGGAAACAGAATGCGAAAGGATCATCAGGTTTATAGACAGCGATATAGATATAGTCATTAACGCCGGCGTAAAGATAGGCAGATGGAACCGGGAGATAAAAAAGATACTGGATGCATGCAGAAGTAAACTTGCGGAAGGGGAAATATTCATGAGGGGCGGAGAAGCGGTCCGTATGGCAGGGAAGCAAAAGGGTTAAATGTTAAAACTTCCTCAGCAGGACGCCCGCCGGGCGGCTTCGTTGACTTTGCATTTCATTTATGCTATCTTTATGTTTGTGTAAAAAGATAATTCTGAAACAGAGGTATAAGTATGAATAAAGTAATTTTGATGGGCAGACTTACCAGAGATCCGGACATTCGTTATTCTGCCGGAGAGAACGGAATGCAGGTTGCGCGGTATACACTTGCCGTAGACCGTCGTTTCCGCAGACAGGAAGGTCAGCAGGCGGATTTTATCAGCTGCGTGGTCTTCGGAAAGGGTGCTGAATTTGCTGAAAAGTATCTGCATAAAGGTGTAAAGATCGCCGTGACCGGAAGGATCCAGACGGGAAGCTACACGAACAGAGAAGGCGTCAAGGTCTATACTACAGATGTGGTAGTTGAGGAGCAGGAGTTCGCTGAGAGCCGTGCGGCCAGTGAGGCGGGCAGCGCTTCTTATAATAATAACCAGTACAACGGTGGAAAAGCTCAGGCAGCACCGGAAGGCGGCGGATTTGATGACGGTCCGGATGGATTTATGAATATTCCGGACGGCATCGATGAGGAACTTCCATTCCAATAATGGATGAACCGATATTAAGATGAATGTCGGGCGGCCATAGGTTAGAGCTTATGACCGCCCGATTTGAGGCTATGGATCAATATGTCAGATTTAAAATTAGACAAGAGGTTTCGTAATTATCTTCGATCCCCTATCAGGTATGTGATCATTCTGGCAGCGGTGGATCTGGTCGTTTTCGCGATCGATCTGAAAGCCGGGATGGTAATGCTTGCAGGCATCGCGGTTTATCTGGCTGCGCAGTTTGCCGTATATGAGCGGCGTAAAAACGCGATCTTCGCGGAAATGGTGGAGTTTGCGTCCAGATATGGACAGATCGAAGGAAATATCCTTAAGAATACCGTTTTGCCTTACGCGATCGCTAATGAAAGCGGCAGGATACTTTGGTTCAACGATGCTTTCGGACAATTGGCGGGTCTGAAGGAGAAGGAATACGGAAAGTCTTTGTATGGCGTTTTCCGTACTATCAGCTCTGAAAAACTCCCCGGAAGCGAAGACGAAGTCTCTGAATTTGAAATAGAATATAACGACAGTGCTTACAAGGTGGAGATCGTAAAAACAGATGTAACCAGGCACGCCAGAGAATCATCACTGATCGATGTCAGTAAAGAAACCGGATCCTGTATTTACACGGTCTCGTTTCAGGATATCACGGAGCTTCACAGGTACATAGACAGATATCATAACGAAATGATGGTGACGGCTCTGATCTACCTGGATAATTATGAAGAGGCACTGGAATCTGTCGAGGAAGTCAGACGTTCGCTGCTGATCGCACTGATCGACCGTAAGATCACAAAGTATTTCAGTAATTTTGACGGACTTGTAAAGAAGTTCGAAAAAGATAAGTTCATGCTTGTCATGCGGCGCAGTTCACTGAAGGAAGTACAGCAGAAGCAGTTCAGTATTCTGGAGGAAGTCAAGACGGTTAATATCGGAAACGATATGTCTGTCACGGTGAGTATGGGTATCGGAGCAAACAATGGTTCATATACCCAGGATTACGAAGCAGCCCGTATCGCCATAGACCTGGCGCTGGGAAGAGGCGGAGACCAGGTGGTCATTAAAGACGAAGCGGGAACGCATTTCTTCGGAGGACAGACGCAGGCCGTTGAAAAGAATACCCGCGTAAAGGCAAGGGTGAAGGCGCATGCGCTCAAAGAGTTCATAGCATCCAAGGAAAAAGTGGTATGTATGGGACATCAGATGATCGACGCAGACGCTTTCGGCGCGGCGATCGGTATCTACAGGGCGGCAAGAGCGCTGAACAAAAAATCCTATGTAGTCATAGATCAGGTAACATCATCTATCAGACCATTGATGAATCTGTTTGAACAGGCTCCTGATTATGACGAAAACATGTTCCTGACCAGAGAGCAGGCGAAGGAAATGGTCAATGACGAAACTCTCGTCGTAGTAGTTGATACAAGCAGACCAAGCTATACGGGCTGTCCCGAGCTGCTGAGAAAAACGAAGACCATCGTAGTGCTTGATCACCACAGACAGAGTGAGGATGTGATCAAGAACGCAGTTCTTTCTTATATAGAACCATACGCATCCTCAGCATGTGAAATGGTTGCGGAGATACTGCAGTATTTCTCCGACGGTATCCGCATTAGAAATATTGAGGCGGATGCGCTGTACGCCGGCATCATGGTAGATACAGATAACTTCCTGCAGAAAACAGGTGTCAGAACTTTTGAAGCAGCTGCTTTTCTGCGCAGGTCGGGAGCAGATGTCACCCGTGTCAGGAAGATGTTCAGAGAAGAGATGCTGGATTCCAAGGTCAAGGGAGAGACTGTCAGCAACGCGGAAATGTACCGCGATCATTATGCTATTTCTATCAGTCCAAAGTCGGACGTGGACAGTCCGACTATTATAGCCTCTCAGTCAGCGAATGAATTGCTGAATATAATTGATGTAAAAGCATCTTTCGTTCTGACAGATTATCAGAATAAGATATACATCAGCGCCAGGGCCATTGATGAAGTAAACGTGCAGAGGATCATGGAGAGACTCGGCGGAGGCGGTCATCTGAATATGGCCGGCTGTCAGCTGGTGGATGTTTCTATGGACTATGCTGTGGAAGTGCTGAAGAAAACACTGGATGATATGATTAATGAAGGAGAATTGAAATAATGAAGATCATTTTGCTTCAGGATGTAAAATCCCTCGGAAAAAAAGGCGATGTGGTAAACGTAAGCGACGGATACGCCAGAAATATGCTTCTGCCAAAAAAACTCGGCGTAGAGGCAACGCCAAAAACATTAAATGACCTGAAGCTTCAGAACAAACATGAGGCCAGGCTTGCGCAGGAGGCGCTGGACGCGGCAAATGAGCTGAAGGCAAGAATTGAAAACAGTGAAATAAAAATGACAATGAAGATCGGCGACAATGGCCGGGCTTTCGGATCTATAGCTGCGAAAGAGATCGCCGAAGAGGCAAAGAAGCAGTGTGGCCTTGATATCGACAAAAAGAAGATCGTAATGGATGGACAGATAAAGGAACTGGGAAAGACGGAGGTCAAGGTAAAGGTTCATCCGAAGGTAACTGCGAAACTGAAAATCGATGTGACAGAGGCATAATATATGGAAGAAGCGGTTGTAAAGAGAATATTACCCCACAGTACCGAGGCAGAACAGTCTGTTATAGGCTCAATGCTTATGGGGCGCGACGTCATTATGACGGCTTCGGAAATATTAACGAAAGATGATTTTTATCATCGACAGTACGGTATCGTTTATGAGGCAATGCTGGAGCTTAATGAAGCAGACAGAGAAGTAGATCTGATCACCCTGCAGAATCGTTTGAGAGAAAAAGATGTTCCGCCTGAAATATCGGATCTGGAGTTTCTGAAGGAGCTTCTGAACACGGTCTCTACCTCCGCAAATATAAAGCAGTATGCGGAGATCGTTCGGGAAAAGGCTGTACTGCGAAGTCTGATCCATGAAACAGAGCGTATAAGCAATGTCTGCTATCAGGATAATCTTCCGGTGGAAGACATTCTGGATAATTCTGAAAAGGAGCTGTTCAAGATTTTTGAACAGCGGAACACATCAGATTTTGTGCCCATAAAAAAAGTCGTTATGGACGCGCTCAAGACGATCGAAAAGGCTTCCAGGACGACCGGAAATGTGACAGGGCTCGCTTCAGGCTTTCAGGATCTGGATTATATGACATCGGGATTTCAGAATTCGGACCTGATTCTGATCGCAGCCAGACCATCCATGGGAAAGACGGCCTTCGTACTGAACGTTGCCGAGTATATGGCGTTTAAGAACAATAAAAGCGTTGCGGTATTCAGTCTCGAGATGTCAAAGCAGCAGCTTGTCAACAGGCTTTTCGCAATGGAATCCAGAGTGCAGTCCCAGAGTTTGAGAAACGGAAACCTCCGGGACGATGAATGGGAGAGCCTGATAGATGCGGCGGGCGTTATAGGAACGTCAAACCTGATCATAGATGATACGCCGGGTATTACGGTAAGGGAACTTCGGACGAAATGCCGAAAGTATAAAATAGAGCACGATCTGGATATTATCCTGATCGATTATCTGCAGCTCATGTCAGGTTCGGACAGCAGAAGAAGTGATTCCAGACAGCAGGAGATATCTGAAATATCCCGTTCGCTGAAAGCGCTCGCGAGAGAATTGAATGTTCCCGTTATAGCACTGTCCCAGCTGAGCAGGGCGGTGGAGAGCAGGACGGATCACCGGCCTATTCTTTCGGATCTTCGTGAATCCGGAGCTATAGAGCAGGATGCGGATGTGGTAATGTTTCTGTACAGGGACGACTACTATAATAAAGATTCGGAGATGAAGGGCATCTGTGAGCTTATCATAGCAAAACAGAGAAATGGTCCTATCGGTACGGTAAATCTCGTATGGCTTCCGCAGTATACGAAATTTATGTCGATGGAGCGTGAAAGGCGCGCCAGAGATTAGAATATACCTGAAGAGCTTCGAAAAAAACAAAGATAAAAAAATGACCGTTTTTAAAACGGCCATTTTTTTTATTCTATTCAGATAATGACTGATCCAGAGTTTTATCAAGCCTCTGAAATAGCTCCTGTAGGACATGCACCCTCGCATGCACCGCAATCGATACAAGCATCAGCGTTGATCTCATATTTAGTATCGCCCATTGCGATAGCGCCTACCGGGCACTCACCTTCACATGTTCCACAGCATACACATGCATCAGAAATAACTCTTGCCATAATAATTTCCTCCTGTATTTTATATCAAAGATTGATTTATAAGAACTTCCCATCTAAGTTCTAAAATCATTGTAAATGATTCGATATCATAAAACAAGTACTAATTTAGTACATTTGCTTAAAAAATACCATTTTTTTAGTGTGAAAAATATATAAATTAGACAAAACTAACTTGCTTTTTACTGCATTTTCAGCCGAAACCAGTCTTTATAGAGAGAAACAAATCCCATAGACCTGTAGAGACTGATGGCCGGTTCGTTGCCGCTGAGGACCTGGAGATATCCATAAGAGGCTCCATGAAGATATCCTTCGTGCAGGATGCGTCCTACGATTTTTCTGGCATAACCCTTTCTTCTGAGTTCCGGGTGCACATGAATCGCGTAAACGCCAATGTAATCCCGGTCCAGGATCCCGAGGCCGGTGCCGAAGATTTTGTTATCTGAATGAAGCGAGATGCAGAATGTTTCCTTTGGAATGGCCTGATACATGGAGGGAACTACGGTTTTGTGCATGATATTCGTAGTATTTTTCAGGCGGAACAGAGCATCGATCCAGGCGGGAGTGATAAATCTGCTGCAGGAAACAGTCAGATTATCATCTGAAGCAGAGCCTGTAAGCTGATCATCTGAAGCAGAACCCGTAAGTTTATCATCAGCTGCAGGATCCGCGGAAAGGGACTCCCCGGAAACAGAGTCACATGCGGGAAGTTCAATGACCATATTGTCTATGAGGTGTTCGGTCACGTACCCCTTTTTTTCAAGTATCCGGTCAAACTCTGTACTCACCAGAGGCGAGATCTTAAAAATTGCCGGTGTTCCCCAGCGCGAGTATTCATTTTCGCAGTAACGGATCTTTGCATCCACCGGGATGGAGGAAGCTCCGATCTGTTCAACACAGTTGGTCCTGTGAGTATAAAAATATGAAAAACGAAGAAGCCATCCGTCATAAAACTGGATCTGATGAGACGGCCAGGCGTTGAGGGAAAGGTCTTCGATTGTCTTGATGCGTATATCCATAAAAAAACCTTCTGTAAGTATGAAATATTATGTTTGCGGTATACTGTGAAATCAGAACTTCCCGCTCTGCGCTGAAAGGTCATTCCTGATCCGGGGCATGAAAATGACATGTGGGAAGCCCTTGTTTTCGAGTCTCGCCCGCGGGACGAGTTTGTCATAACCCGCCGCTTAAGAAGCGGGGTATTCTCACACTGAAATAAATTATAATATTGAAGCCGGGGTAAAGCAATCCCCGGCCGGGCGGTCAGGCGGAGATCCTGAGCTCTTGCATATTTACGGTATTTGCGTTATAATCCTTCTTAATATCGTGAAATGGAAGAAATAAGGGGTACATTGCGGGGAGGAAATCCATGTCAAAGTTTTTGAAAACCATAGATATCATAATTTTTATACTTGCGCTGCTCGCCGCAGCGGCATTGCTCGTGCCCCCTCTTTTGGGAGTGAACGCCATCGTCGTAGGAGAGAATACGAGCAGCAATGAGAAAGTAGGTTCGGTCGTTTACACGCAGACCGTCGAGTCAGACTCGATCAGCGCGGGAAACCAGATCGTCGTAGTGAGCGATAATGAAGTGAATCTTTACAATGTCAGCTCATACGATGAGGATCAGCATATAGCTACAGCTGCTCTCGATAATACTGATGGCGCGGAAGATGAGATGATCGATGTGGGAACATACGTTAACAAAGGAGTGCTGGTAGTTCCGTTCCTCGGTTATCTGAAGATCGCCACCGAGTCCATGACAGGCCTTATGATCCTGGGCGGATGCGTTCTGGTCTGGATCCTTCTCATGATCCTTTCCATCGTTCTCAGGAAAGATTATGATGATGAGGACGAGGATGAGGACGAGGAGGAGTATTTCAGAACACTGACACAGCCATCCGGAGAAGAGGATGGCAGCGAGGCTTCCGCTTCGAAGATCAATATACAGGTAGAGGGTGACGGAGAAGAGTTCATCAGCAACCTCAAAGGTGCAGTCAGCGGCCGTGAGACAGAGAGTTACCTGAAAGTAACGCCTGAGATATCTGCGGAAAATGAGGAAGCAGAAGAAAAGGAAGCTGAAGAGAAAGACGGACAGCCTGAAGATGTAGAAGATGAAACCAAAGACGCGGACGGAAGCGCCCGGCCTGAGGAGGATGAAGAGCTGACAGGAGATGAAGGCTCCATCGACGAAGGCGTTTCGCTTGATGAGCTGGAGAATATTTTTGAAAAGGACACAGAGGAGGAACAGCCTGTAAAGAAAGAAAGCCGTGGAGTTCCCGAGGAAAAAGACATGGGAACGGGCGAGCTTCCGGATGTGCAGGCGGCCCTTGAGGCGGCGCTGGAAAACCAGCAGATCAGTTATTCCAGGCAGAAAAAGAACACCCCTGAAGCAGCCGAGGAGGAAGAGGTGACGATCGCCACGGGAGAGATCGAGCTTGCCATTCCTTCCTATTCAGTGGAAGAGCTTCTGGAGAAAGCCAGAAAAGAGGGCTTTGAGCCGAAGGTGAAAGAGACCAGGAACTCGGATATAAAACTTGTAGATTTTTCTGACATAATCTGAAAGGAAGATTCAAGGCCCCTGCGGAAGTATCCGCAGGGGTTTTTAAATTGCCGGCAGGAGAAGGAGAACGGCTTCATTACCGGAGGTGTATTCAGGATCATTGTATCTGATACAAAACATAAAAAATAAAAAAGTATAGAAAATAACCCTTGCATTTTGTGCAGTCTGCGAATATAATATTCAGTGTTGTGGCATTGATAGCATTGAAGCGGAGGTTGCCGGATCCTGTTCCTGCCAAGACCGGGTTCGGGTTTTCCGTGGAGCGAATGCCTTGTTCAAGAAACAAGACGGCAAGTCACTGTACAAGTTGATAAGGTTCATCAGAGGATGAAAACCACGTGCGTGAATCGAAGGACACACACGGAAAAGTGTACAGTCACCGCTTGTCGTGCTTAATGAAAGTGCGAAAAGGAGGCGACTTTTTTTATGGCAAACGTAATGAGAATCACACTGAAAGCGTATGATCATCAGTTAGTTGATGCATCAGCGGCAAAAATTATCGAGACAGTCAAGAAAACGGGATCAGCAGTAAGCGGCCCTGTACCGCTCCCGACAAAGAAGGAGGTAGTTACTATCCTTCGTGCGGTACATAAATACAAAGATTCCCGCGAGCAGTTCGAGCAGAGAACACACAAGAGACTGATCGACATTATCACGCCGACGCAGAAAACAGTTGATGCACTCTCAAGGCTGGAAATGCCTGCAGGCGTTTACATCGATATTAAGATGAAAAACAAATAACTGCGGTATTTTCGGAAAAAGTTAATTGATATAGAAGTAATCGCTTATAGAAGTAATCGCTAAGGCGCGTTCCACTTATATCTGTTAACTAGAATGAGCACCATGATGTGCTCCGCTGTAGTAACTAGGATGAGCAACGATGTTTGCTCCGCTGTAGAAAAACAGGAGGAAAGTAATGAAGAAAGCGATTTTAGCTACTAAAGTTGGAATGACTCAGATCTTCAATGAAAACGGAGTACTTACTCCGGTAACTGTCCTGCAGGCCGGACCTTGTGTGGTAACACAGGTAAAAACGGCAGAGAACGACGGTTATGACGCTATCCAGATCGGATTTGAAGACATCAGGGAAAAGCTGGTGAACAAACCGAAAAAAGGACATTTTGACAAGGCTGAGGTATCTCCGAAGAGATACGTACAGGAGTTCAAAGTGGAGAATGCTTCTGAGTATGAACTGAAACAGGAAATCACAGTTGATGTCTTTGCTGCAGGCGATAAGATCGATGCAACAGCTATCAGCAAGGGTAAAGGTTTCCAGGGCGCCATCAAGAGACACGGACAGTCCAGAGGACCTATGACTCATGGTTCCAAATACCATCGCCATGCAGGTTCCAACGGCTCCAGTTCCAGCCCGAGTAAGGTATTTAAGGGCAAAAAGATGCCTGGCCAGATGGGACATGTAAAAGTTACTGTTCAGAATCTGGAGATCGTCAGAGTTGATGCAGAGAATAATCTGTTGCTGGTAAAGGGATCCGTTCCGGGACCTAAGAAATGCCTTGTAACGATTAAAGAGACTGTAAAGGCTAACTAATACCTGACCGGAAAGGAGGAAATTATTAATGGCTAACGTATCCGTATATAATATGGAAGGCAATGTAGTCGGAACTATGGATATTTCCGATGCAGTCTTCGGTGTAGAGATAAAAGAAAACCTTGTTCACAGAGCAGTTACACTGCAGCTGGCAAACAACCGTCAGGGAACACAGAAAGCAAAAACACGTTCTGAAGTATCCGGCGGCGGAAGAAAACCATGGAGACAGAAAGGAACAGGTCACGCAAGACAGGGATCCATCAGAGCTCCGCAGTGGACAGGCGGCGGCGTTGTGTTTGCGCCGGTTCCGAGAGACTATTCTTTCAAGATGAACAAGAAAGAAAAAAGAGCAGCTCTTAAATCCGCGCTGACAAGCAGGGTTCAGGAGAACAAATTCATCGTTCTTGACGAGCTGAAGTTTGATGAGATCAAGACAAAGAAAATGCAGCAGGTCCTTAACAACCTGAAGGTAAGCAAGGCTCTGGTCGTTATCAATCCTGACAGTGAGAACGTAGTACTCTCCGCGCGCAATATCCAGGGCGTTGAGACTGCTTCCGTAAATACTATCAACGTGTTTGATATTCTGAAATACGACACCGTAATCGCTACAAAGAGCTCCGTTGCATCAATCGAGGAGGTGTATGCATAATGGCAAACATTCAGTACTATGACGTTATCATCAAACCGGTAATCACAGAGAAAAGCATGAACGAGATGGGCCTTAAGAAATATACATTCCTGGTTCATCCGGAAGCAAATAAGAGCATGATCAAAGATGCTGTTGAAAAGATGTTTGACGGCGTAAAGGTTTCAGCCGTAAACACAATGAACAGACCGGGCAAGAAAAAACGCCGCGGAATGACATTCGGAATGACAGCTAAGACAAAGAAAGCGATCGTTACGCTTACAGAGGACAGCAAGGATATCGAGATCTTTGAGGGTCTGTAAAGAAAGGTAACGGCTGATTTGAACTAGGCACGGAGACGTGCGATAACAAACATCGAAAGGAGAACTGTAATGGGAATTAAAACATATAACCCATATACACCTTCCAGAAGACATATGACCGGTTCCGATTTCTCAGAGATCACGGCTGTTAAGCCTGAGAAATCACTGGTAAAGGCAATCAAGAAAAATTCTGGACGTAATAATCAGGGAAAGATCACAGTAAGACATCACGGCGGCGGCGCCAAGAAAAAATACAGAATCATTGATTTCAAAAGATATAAAGATGATATCCCTGCAACAGTAAAAACTATTGAGTATGATCCGAACAGAACAGCAAACATCGCGCTGATCTCCTATGCAGACGGCGAGAAAGCTTACATTCTCGCACCTGAAGGACTTAAAGTGGGAATGAAAGTCATGAACGGCGAGAACGCAGAGATCCGTCCGGGAAACTGTCTGCCGCTGGCTAAGATCCCTGTAGGTACTATGGTACACAATGTCGAGATGCACATCGGAAAAGGCGGACAGCTCGTTCGTTCCGCAGGCGTTGGCGCACAGCTGATGGCCAAAGAGGGCGAATATGCCACACTCCGACTTCCTTCAGGAGAAATGAGAATGGTTTCTCTTAAGTGCCGCGCTACTATCGGCAGCATCGGTAACGGAGATCACAACCTTATTAACCTTGGTAAAGCAGGCCGCGTTCGTCATATGGGAAAACGCCCGACAGTCCGTGGTTCCGTTATGAACCCGAACGACCATCCGCACGGCGGTGGTGAGGGAAGAGCTCCGATCGGCCGTTCAGGCCCATCCACTCCATGGGGCAAACCTGCACTCGGTCTCAAGACCAGAAAGAAAAATAAGAAATCCAATAAATATATCGTTCGTCGAAGAAACGGTAAGTAATTTCTAAAATAAGGAGGTTAAACGATGGCTCGTTCGTTGAAAAAAGGCCCGTTTGCTGATGCCAGTTTGCTGAAAAAAGTAGATGCAGCAAATGCATCTGATAATAAAAGCGTAATTAAGACATGGTCACGTCGTTCTACAATTTTCCCGTCTTTCGTGGGACACACGATTGCTGTTCATGACGGAAGAAAACATGTTCCGGTATATATCACAGAAGATATGGTCGGACATAAGCTCGGTGAGTTCGTCGCTACGAGAACTTACAGAGGTCACGGTAAGGACGAGAAAAAATCCAAGAGATAAAGGACGAAAGGAGGCTGTAAACCATGGCAAAAGGACATAGAAGCCAGATAAAAAGAGAAAGAAACGAAAATAAAGATACAAGACCGTCCGCAAAGCTCAGCTATGCAAGAGTATCTGTTCAGAAGGCCTGCTTTGTACTCGATGCGATCCGTGGAAAAAATGTCGACGCCGCTCTGGGTATTCTGACATATAACCCGCGTTACGCATCTTCCGTTGTTAAAAAGCTTCTCGAGTCAGCGATCGCTAACGCAGAGAATAACAACGGTCTTTCCAGAGACAATCTTTACATCGCAGAATGCTATGCCAATAAAGCTCCGACAATGAAGAGGATTCATCCGAGAGCACAGGGAAGAGCATACAGAATCGAGAAAAGAACAAGTCATATCACGCTTGTGCTGGATGAGAAATAAGGAGGTTCAGGAATGGGACAGAAAGTTAATCCACACGGCTTAAGAGTCGGTGTAATCAAGGATTGGGATTCCAAGTGGTATGCGGAAGGAACAAACTTCGCAGACTACCTGGTCGAAGATTATAACATCAGAAAATTCCTGAAGAAGAGACTTTACAGCGCAGGAATTTCTACAATCGAGATCGAGAGAGCATCTGACAAAGTCAGGATCACCATCTTCACTGCAAAACCAGGTTTTGTAATCGGTAAAGGCGGCGCAGAGATCGAGAAAGTTAAAAAAGAGCTCACACAGTTCACAGACAAAAAGCTGATCGTAGACATTAAAGAAGTTAAGAGACCGGACGTAGATGCACAGCTCGTTGCAGAGAATATCGCACAGCAGCTGGAAAACCGTATTTCCTTCCGCCGTGCAATGAAATCCTGCATGCAGAGAACAATGAGAGCGGGAGCTCAGGGAATCAAGACATCTGTATCCGGACGTCTTGGCGGCGCTGATATGGCTCGTACAGAGTTCTACAGCGAGGGTACAATTCCGCTTCAGACACTTCGTGCAGATATTGATTATGGTTTCGCTGAAGCTGACACACAGTATGGTAAGGTTGGCGTAAAGACATGGATCTACAAAGGCGAAGTCCTTCCAACCAAAGCATCTAAGGAAGGGAGCGATAAATAATTATGTTAATGCCAAAAAGAGTAAAACGTCGTAAGCAGTTCCGTGGAACTATGAGAGGAAAAGCATTACGAGGAAATAAAGTCACAAACGGTGAGTACGGTCTTATGGCTACAGAGCCGGCATGGATCAAATCAAATCAGATCGAGGCAGCCCGTGTTGCCATCAACCGTCACGTAAAACGTAACGGTAAAGTCTGGATCAAGATTTTCCCGGATAAGCCGGTAACAGCAAAACCTGCTGAGACACGAATGGGTTCCGGAAAAGGTACTGTAGAGTACTGGGTAGCTGTTGTTAAACCAGGCCGCGTACTCTTTGAGATCGCAGGCGTTCCGGAGGATGTTGCCCGTGAAGCTATGCGTCTTGCCAGCCATAAGTTGCCTGTTAAGTGCAAATTTGTAGCACGCGAAGATTGAGAAGGCGGTGATTAACAGTGAAGAGTAAAAAATATGTTGAAGAATTGCAGGGAAAATCCGCTGCTGAATTAAATGCTGCACTGGTAGATGCAAAGAAGGAACTCTTTAACCTGAGATTCCAGAATGCGACAAATCAGCTGGATAACACCGGCAGGATCAAAGAGGTTCGCAGAAATATTGCTAGAATTTCTACAGTATTAGCTACACTTGAAAATTCAGCTAACTAAAAGGAGTCATGATCGTGGAGAGAAATTTGAGAAAAACACGTGTCGGTAAGGTAATCAGCGATAAGATGGATAAGACAATCGTTGTTGCTATCGAAGATCACGTAAAACATCCGCTTTATAATAAAATCGTAAAGAAGACATATAAACTGAAAGCTCATGATGAGAATAACGAGTGCCGCATCGGTGACACAGTTAAGCTTATGGAGACCAGACCGCTTTCAAAAGATAAAAGATGGAGACTGGTGGAGATCATCGACAGAGCTAAATAATTGAAGAAATGCTAAAGGAGGAATACCAGCATGATTCAGCAGGAAAGCAGACTCAAGGTAGCCGATAATACCGGTGCAAGAGAACTTCTTTGCATTCGCGTTATGGGTGGTTCTACCAGAAGATATGCAAATATTGGTGATGTAATCGTTGCGACTGTCAAAGAAGCAACACCTGGCGGCGTTGTAAAAAAAGGTGACGTTGTTAAAGCTGTTGTAGTTCGTACAGTACATGGCGCAAGAAGAAATGATGGATCTTATATCAGATTCGATGAGAACGCAGCTGTTATCCTTAAAGACGACAACACACCACGTGGAACTCGTATTTTTGGACCTGTAGCCAGAGAGCTTCGTGAGAAGAAATTCATGAAGATCGTTTCACTCGCTCCAGAAGTATTATAGGAGGCAAGACGATGTCATATAAAATTAAAAAAGGCGATACAGTAAGAGTTATCGCCGGAAAAGATAAAGATAAAGAGGGAAAAGTACTTCATGTAGACGTGAAAAAAGGAAAAGTCCTTGTAGAAGGCGTCAACATGGTGACAAAAAGCCAGAAGCCAAGTATGGCAAACCAGCAGGGTGGTATCATCCAGAAAGAAGCTTATCTCGATATCTCAAATGTCATGTATCTTCATAACGGACAGACAACACGTCTCGGATACAAGTTTGACGGTGACAGGAAAGTTCGCTATGCAAAGAAAACTGGCGAAGTAATTGATTAATTCGAGAGGAGGCACGAATCTTGAGCAGATATAAAGATTTATATAAGAACGAAATCGTCGATGCTATGACGAAAAAATTCTCTTATAAAAACGTGATGGAAGTTCCGAAGCTTGACAAAATCGTTGTTAACATCGGCGTTGGTGAGGCAAAGGAGAATGCTAAAGTGCTTGATTCTGCTGTCAGCGATCTGGAGAAGATCACAGGACAGAAAGCTATCGTCACAAAAGCAAAAAAATCTATCGCTAACTTCAAACTGAGAGAAGGAATGGCAATCGGTTGTAAAGTAACACTTCGCGGAGATAAAATGTATGATTTCGCTGATCGTCTGATTAACCTTGCACTTCCGCGTGTACGTGACTTCCGCGGTATCAATCCGAATTCTTTCGACGGAAGAGGAAACTATGCTCTCGGCGTAAAAGAGCAGCTGATCTTCCCTGAGATCGATTACGATAAGATCGACAAGGTAAGAGGTATGGATATCGTATTCGTAACTACAGCAAAAACAGATGAGGAAGCACGTGAATTACTGACATTATTCGGAATGCCGTTTGCTAAGTAATAGGAGGATTTATTCATGGCAAAGACTTCAATGAAGATCAAACAGCAGCGTAAAGCTAAATTCTCTACAAGAGAATATACTCGTTGCAGAATTTGTGGTCGTCCACATGCTTATTTGAAGAAATACGGCATTTGCCGTATCTGTTTCCGAGAGTTAGCATACAAAGGCCAGATTCCGGGCGTTAAGAAAGCCAGCTGGTAAATCAGGAAGGGAGGAAACAAATATGTCAATGAGCGATCCAATCGCAGATATGCTTACAAGAATCCGTAACGCGAACGCTGCTAAACATGATACAGTAGATGTTCCTTCATCAAAAATGAAGGTAGCTATTGCAAATATCCTCGTTGACGAGGGATATATTGAGAAATATGACCTCGTAGAGGATGGAGTTTTCAAAACGCTTCATATCACACTGAAATACGGTGCTGATAAGAACGAGAAGATCATCACAGGAATCAAGAGAATTTCCAAACCTGGTCTTCGTGTATATGTAAGCAAAGATGAGCTGCCGAAAGTACTTGGCGGACTCGGAATTGCTATTCTTTCTACAAATCAGGGCGTGATCACCGACAAACAGGCCAGAAAGCTTCAGGTCGGCGGAGAAGTCCTCGCATTTGTCTGGTAAGAACAGATAAAAAAGAAACTGAAAACAGAGGGCGCGCTGAGGCGCTCTCCGAAAATTTAAGTTAATGGAGGAATAGGTATGTCACGTATAGGTAGAATGCCTGTAGCCGTACCAAACGGAGTAACAGTTGAAGTTAAAGAAGGTAATAATGTAATCGTTAAGGGACCGAAGGGAACCCTCGAGAGAGTTCTTCCTGAAGAGATGACGATCAAGGTCGAGGGAAATGAAGTAGTCGTTTCAAGACCTAACGATCTGAAGAGAAACAAAGCTCTTCATGGTCTGACAAGATCCCTTATCCAGAACATGGTTATCGGTGTTAATACAGGATACAGAAAGACACTGGAGATCAACGGTGTAGGATATCGTGCATCCAAGAGCGGAAAGACACTGACATTGAATCTGGGCTACTCTCATCCGGTAGAGATGGTTGATCCGGAAGGAATCACAACAACCGTAGACGGTAATAAGATTTACGTAGATGGTATCAACAAAGAGCAGGTCGGACAGTATGCGGCTGAGATCAGAGAAAAACGTGCTCCTGAACCATACAAAGGCAAGGGAATCAAGTACATCGATGAGGTTATCAGACGTAAAGTCGGAAAGACCGGTAAGAAATAATAAGGAGAGAGTATTATGGTTAATAAAAAATCTAGAGCAGAGATTCGTGTTAAAAAGCATAGAAGAATGCGTAATCGTCTCGCCGGCACAGCTGCAAGACCGCGTCTCGCAGTATTCCGCAGCAACAATCATATGTACGCACAGATTATCGATGATCTTGCAGGAAATACGATCGTATCTGCATCTACTACTCAGAAAGAAGTAAAAGATAATCTGGAGAAGACAAATGATGTTGCAGCAGCAGCATACCTCGGTACTGTAATCGCTAAGAGAGCGCTTGACGCAGGTGTAGAAGAGGTCGTATTTGACAGAGGTGGATATATCTACCACGGAAAAGTACAGGCCCTTGCTGACGCTGCCAGAGAAGCCGGACTGAAATTCTAAGGTAAGGAGATTTAACGCATGAGACATGTAATTATTGATGCCAGCCAGTTAGAGCTGGAAGAGAAAGTTGTTGCCATCAAGCGAGTTACCAAAGTAGTAAAAGGTGGACGTAATATGCGTTTCACAGCTCTGGTAGTTGTTGGCGATCGTAACGGTCATGTTGGTGCAGGCCTTGGAAAAGCAACTGAGATTCCGGAAGCGATCCGTAAAGGTAAAGAGGATGCAATGAAAAAACTTGTGTCTGTTGCACTGGATGAGAATCACAGTATCACACATGACTATATTGGTAAATACGGAAGCGCAGAAGTACTTCTGAAAAAGGCACCTGAAGGTACCGGTGTAATCGCCGGCGGACCGGTTCGTGCCGTTGTAGAGCTTGCAGGTATTACAAACATCCGTACAAAATCACTGGGATCTAACAATAAGCAGAATGTAGTCCTTGCTACACTGGAAGGCCTTCGTCAGCTGAAGACTCCTGAAGAGGTTGCCAGACTTCGCGGAAAATCTGTAGAAGAGATTTTAGGTTAAGGAGGGCATAATTATGGCTGAAAAGAAAATTAAAGTAACTCTGGTAAAGTCAACGATCGGCTGTGTTCCGAAACACAGAAAGATCATTGAGGGTATCGGACTGAGAAAACTGAACCGTTCAGTAGAACTTCCGGATAATGCTGCTACACGTGGTATCATCAGACAGGTAGGCTATCTGCTGAAGGTAGAGGAGTAATTGATTTATTCCAATCATAACCTAAAGGAGGACTATCATGGATTTATCAAATTTACGTCCGGCTGAAGGCTCCGTAAAGAACGGCAATTTCCGCAGAGGTCGCGGTCATGGTTCAGGAAACGGAAAAACAGCAGGCAAAGGACATAAAGGTCAGAAAGCTCGTTCAGGAGCACCGAGACCGGGATTCGAAGGTGGACAGATGCCATTGTACAGACGTCTTCCGAAACGCGGATTCACTTGCAGAAATTCAAAGACCATTGTAGGAATCAATGTTTCTGAACTGAATCGTTTTGAGGACGGCGCAGAGGTCACAGTGGCAGGTCTGATCGCAAGCGGTATTGTTTCAAATCCGCGTGACGGCGTAAAGATCCTTGGAAACGGTGAGCTCACGAAAAAGCTTAATGTAAAAGTTAATGCTTACAGTGCCGGCGCTAAAGAGAAAATTGAAGCTGCAGGTGGTACAGCAGAGGTGGTTTAATGTTCAAAACTTTGAGAGATGCTTTTCAGGTCAAAGAGATACGGCGCAGGGTATTCTACGTTGTATTCATTCTTGTCATAATCAGATTAGGCTCTCAGATTCCCGTGCCGGGTGTAGATTCAACTTTTTTTGCAAACTATTTTGCAAATAATTCAAACGATGCATATTCGTTTCTGAACGCGTTCACGGGTGGAGGATTTTCAAACTTCTCCATCCTGGCGCTTAGTATCACACCTTATATCACATCTTCGATCATTGTTCAGCTTCTGACCATCGCTATCCCGCAGCTGGAGGAACTCCAGAAGGACGGACAGGATGGAAGGGACAAGCTGACAAGGATCACACGTATCCTTACGGTCGCTCTGGCGCTCATGGAATCGGTGGCGATGTGTATAGGCTTTGGAAATCAGTTGATACTGGAAGTGAATGCGATCAATGTGATCGTCGTCGTTGCCTGCCTTACAGGCGGCTCAGCATTTCTTATGTGGCTCGGCGAGCAGATCAATGAGAAGGGCGTGGGAAACGGAATTTCCATCGTACTTCTTATAAACATTCTTTCCCGTATACCGGTTGATATGATCACTTTATATGAGAACTTCGTTGCCGGAAAAACAATCGCTAAGGCTGCGCTTGCAGCAGTGATCATCATTGCGATTATTATTGTGGTTATCATACTTACGCTGATCCTTAACGGAGCAGAGAGACGGATCCCGGTCCAGTATTCACAGAAAATGGTCGGACGCCGTCTGGTAGGTGGAAATTCATCACACATTCCGCTGAAAGTCAATACTGGTGGTGTAATTCCTATTATTTTTGCATCCTCAATTATGTCTTTCCCACAGATAATTGTATCTTTCACAGGAAAGAATCCATCCGGCTGGGGTGGAAAGATTATCAGTATGCTTAGTTCTGGAAATTGGTTCGATCCTAATGACTGGTTTTCAACTTTGGGCATAATCGTTTATATTGTTCTTGTGATCTTTTTCGCTTATTTCTATACATCCATCACATTTAATCCGATGGAAGTAGCGGATAACATGAAAAAGTCCGGTGGTTTTATTCCGGGTATCAGACCGGGTAAACCTACAGAAGAATATTTAAACAGTATCCTGAAATACATAATATTTATCGGTGTTGTCGGTCTGATCATAATAGCGGTCATTCCGTATATTTTTAATGGATTGTTTAATGCAAATGTTTCATTTGGAGGAACATCATTAATCATCGTAGTATCCGTTATCCTCGAGACACTGAAACAGATTGAATCGATGATGCTGGTACGTAACTACAAAGGTTTCCTTAACAGCTGATAATAAAAAACAAAAGGTTGTGGCCGAGATGTCACAGCCTTTTCTTGTTCCACAGTTAATTACTTTAATTTACTATGAAACAAACCTTCCGGGAATTGATCTCAATTATCTGCAGATAAACGCTCCCCATTTAAAGATGAAGGATCTGTCGTCATCATGAAAATAACATCGTAAAGGGTTTGTCGTGCGGCCGGTGCTTTGAATTTTCAAGTGGAAACGTTGAAAATACATTAGTACCGCTGCCTGCAAGACAGAAGCGGGAGCGTCCTTGAGATGTTATTTTCATGATAAGACTGTTTTATAAATGCCATGTGTGAAGCTTTAGTAAAATTAATTGTTCGGAAAAGTCCGGTATGAATAAAAATACTTGCAGATAAAGCATTTTTCTTATAATCTAGTAATGTATGAGAAAAAATCGAAATGAAAAAACTGATTTGAAGCAGGCTTTATTGATCAGGTAATTGCGAGAACCAAATTTTATTAATATTTATAAGGAGATCTCATTATGAAAATTGTTATGTTAGGCGGACCGGGTGCAGGAAAAGGAACACAGGCAAAGCAGATCGCTGCGAAATTCAATATTCCGCATATCTCAACAGGAGATATCTTCCGTGCGAACATCAAAAACGGAACAGAGCTTGGAAAAAAGGCAAAAGGCTACATGGATCAGGGACTTCTCGTTCCCGATGAACTGACCTGCGACCTGGTAGTGGATCGTATTGCCCAGGATGATGCGAAAGACGGATATGTTCTTGACGGCTTTCCACGTACTATTCCGCAGGCAGAGGCTCTCACGAAAGCGCTGAACGCCCGCGGTGAAGCGCTTGATTACGCGATCGATATCGAGGTCCCGGATGAGAACATCGTAAAAAGAATGGGTGGAAGACGCGCATGCCTTGGCTGCGGCGCCACATATCACCTCATGTTTAATCCGCCGAAAAAAGACGGCGTATGCGATGTCTGCGGAAAAGAACTGATCCTCCGTGACGATGACAAGCCGGAGACAGTTCAGAAAAGACTGAATGTTTATCATGACCAGACACAGCCTCTTATTCAGTATTATTCTGAAGCAGGCATCCTGAAAGAGGTTGACGGCACAAAAGATATTAATGAAGTTTTTGACGCTATTGTCTTAATCTTAGAAGGTTAATATGTCAGTAAGAATAAAAACACCAAGGGAAATTAATCTGATGCGGCAATCCTGCCATCTCCTGGCGGAAGTCTTTAACGAGCTGGCTAAAATGATCGAACCGGGAATTTCTACATGGGAAATCGATCATGAAGGAGAAAAGATGATCAGAAAACTCGGAGGTGTCCCGAATTTCCTGAATTATGATGGATATCCCGCATCCATATGTGTATCCGTGAATCAGGAGATAGTGCACGGCATTCCAAAGCGTAACAAAATAATCGCTGAGGGGGATATCGTAAGTCTGGACGCGGGCCTGATTTATGAAGGCTATCATTCAGATATGGCCAGAACGATCGGTGCGGGTAAAGTCAGTGAAGAAGCAGAAAAGCTTATGGAGGTCACGAAAGCCAGCTTCTTTGAAGGTATAAAAAATGCGCGGGCCGGAAAGCATCTGTACGACATCTCGGGTAATATCGGCGATTACGCGAATTCCTTCGGGTATGGCGTAGTGCGGGAGCTGGTAGGCCACGGAATAGGAACTCACCTGCATGAAGATCCGCAGATCCCGAACTTCCGTGTAAAAAAGAGCCGGGGCATCGAATTAAAGGCAGGAATGACGCTTGCGGTTGAACCGATGATCAATGCAGGTACAGCGGAAGTAAGATGGATGAATGACGGCTGGACCGTAGAAACAGCCGATGGTTCTCTTTCGGCACATTACGAAAATACGATCCTTATCACGGATGATGAACCGGAAATACTGACGATCATACCCGGTATGGTCTGCTGAACCGAAGAGATATTATTTATAGTAGAGAAATGAACACGATCGAGCAATGGATGTTCGCGAGAAGTCTTGCCGGACATGATCATGGAAAGCTATATCTGATCGCACGGGTCGGGGATGGCTGCGTATATCTGGCAGACGGAAAGATACGGACATTATCTAATTTAAAAAAGAAGAAGATCAGACATATCCAGGCAGAATACAGGATACCGGAATTGATCCGGGAAAAACTGCTGCAGGGATGTGAGATCCGGGATGAAGATATCAGAAAAGTATTAAAGACAAAGGAGACCATTAAATGTCAAAAAACGATGTAATCGAAGTAGAAGGCGTAGTACTTGAGAAACTGCCCAACGCAATGTTCCGGGTAGAGCTTGAGAACAAGCATGTGGTGCTGGCTCATATCAGCGGAAAACTTAGAATGAATTTTATCAGGATCCTTCCGGGAGATAAAGTAAGACTGGAGCTTTCCCCGTATGATCTGGACAAGGCGCGCATTATCTGGAGAGATAAATAATGAACTAAAACTTCCCGCATGGCATTTCTGAAACAGTTTAATCATGAAATGGGAAGTTTTTATAATAAAAATATTTCCGCGAGAAAAAGCCGGAGAACCCTTGCAATCCGGCAAATTGAGTGGTATAGTTAACTTTGCATGTTTGTAACTCTCTTTTTTTGCCTGACCTACAAAAAAAGAAGACTTGCGGACTTATATAAATGATGCTTTAGTTTCAAGAAAGGAGGATTCACATGAAGGTAAGATCATCTGTTAAACCTATCTGCGAGAAATGCAAGGTTATTAAGAGAAAAGGACGCATTCGTATCATTTGTGAGAATCCAAAGCATAAACAGCGTCAGGGCTGATCCCTCAACATGCCTTGTTGTTTGTGCAGCATGAATATTATAAAGTGAGACCTGGCAGGCTGCGTCAGGATACCTCCGGAGGATGTGATCATCCGTAAATGGAGAGTACATCCCTTATAATATTGCTTAATACTCCTTCTGTACCGGAGGGAGAAAGGCCGTGATACATACCGCACGGCTGGATACCGGGCGTATCCCAATTAGGAAAATATTGATTTAGAAAATGGAGGAAATGTAAATGGCTCGTATTTCTGGTGTAGATTTACCGAGAGACAAAAGAGTAGAGATAGGACTTACCTATATCTACGGAATTGGAAGAACATCTTCAAACAGGATCCTTGCCGAGGCAGGCGTAAATCCGGATACTCGTGTAAGAGATCTTACAGACGACGAAGTTAAGAGGATTTCTACAGTAATCGACGAGACGCAGACTGTAGAGGGTGATCTGAGACGTGAGATCGCTATGAACATCAAACGTCTTCAGGAGATCGGATGCTACAGAGGTATCCGTCATAGAAAAGGACTTCCTGTGCGTGGTCAGAAGACCAAAACAAACGCAAGAACTCGTAAGGGTCCGAGAAGAACAGTTGCCAATAAGAAGAAATAATAAGCAATAATAAATAAGAAAGTGTAGGTTAGTTTTTAAAATGGCAAAAACCACAAGAAGAACGACAAGACGTCGTGTCAAGAAAAACGTTGAACGCGGACAGGCGCATATTCAGGCATCTTTTAATAATACGATCGTAACTCTGACTGATACAGAGGGTAATGCTCTTTCATGGGCAAGTGCCGGTGGCCTTGGTTTCAAAGGTTCAAGGAAATCTACTCCTTATGCAGCACAGATGGCTGCTGAGACTGCAACAAAGGCAGCGTTAATTCATGGATTGAAATCAGTAGATGTATTTGTAAAGGGACCTGGTTCAGGTCGTGAGGCAGCTATCAGAGCTCTGTCTGCAGCAGGCCTTGATGTAACCAGTATCTGTGACGTAACACCCGTACCGCATAACGGATGCCGTCCACCTAAGCGCAGAAGAGTCTAATTGATACACAGGAGGTCATATAAATGGCAGTAAATAGAACACCGGTCCTTAAAAGATGCAGATCCCTTGGCCTGGATCCGGTTTATTTTGGATATGATAAGAAATCTAACCGTAAACTGAAACGCGCTAACAGAAAAGTTTCAGAGTACGGACTGCAGCTGAGAGAAAAACAGAAAGCTAAATTTATTTACGGAGTGCTTGAGAAACCGTTCCGTAATTACTATGAAAAAGCTGACCGTATGAAAGGTCAGACTGGTGAGAACCTGATGAGGATCCTTGAGTCCCGTCTTGACAACATCGTATTCCGTATGGGATTTGCGAGAACAAGAAAAGAGGCAAGACAGGTAGTAGATCACAAGTTCGTAACCGTTAACGGAAAAGTCGTAAATATCCCGTCTTATCTGGTAAAAGCAGGAGACGTTATCGAGATCAAAGAGAATAAGAAATCTATCCAGAGAATGAAAGACATTCTTGAGGTTTCTTCCGGACGTCTCGTACCGGCATGGATGGACGTAGATCTTGAGGCGCTCAAAGGCACGATCAAGGAGCTTCCGTCACGTGACATGATCGATGTTCCGGTAGAAGAGATGCTGATCGTCGAGTTGTATTCTAAATAATAACAGTATAAAGTGGTTCCTCTTCGGGGAACCGCCTGTACTTGATATGAATGCATTCCGATGTAACCCTCGAATGACATATTCCCTAAAGGAGGGGCTAAACGAGTGTTTGATTTTAACAAACCTAAGATTGAAATTGCAGAGATTAATGAAGACAAGAAATTTGGCAAATTTGTAGTAGAGCCGTTAGAGCGCGGTTATGGTACCACTCTGGGAAATTCGCTTCGCAGGATCATGCTTTCTTCTCTTCCTGGAGCAGCAATCAGCCAAGTGAGAATTGACGGTATTCTGCATGAGTTCAGTTCTATCCCTGGTGTTAAAGAGGATGTTACTGAGATCATTATGAACCTGAAGGGTCTGGCTATTAAAAATAACAGCGAGACTGACGAGCCAAAGATCGCTTATATCGAATATGAGGGCGAAGGTATTGTCAAAGGTTCTGATATTCAGGTCGATCAGGATATTGAAATCGTTAATCCGGATCATGTGATCGCCACATTGAACGGCGGTCCTGACTGCAAGCTTTATATGGAGCTTACGATCACAAAGGGCAGAGGATATGTAGGCGCAGACAAGAACAAGACAGACGATATGTCGATCGGAGTGATCGCTGTCGATGCTATCTATACTCCTGTTGAGCGTGTAAACATGATCGTTGAGAATACCCGTGTGGGACAGGTCACAGACTATGATAAACTGACTCTTGACGTGACCACGAACGGAACGCTTGCGCCTGATGAGGCTGTCAGCCTTGCGGCAAAGGTACTCAGCGAGCATCTGAAACTGTTCATAGATCTCTCTGAGAATGCAAAAACAGCAGAGATCATGATCGAGAAACCTGACGATGAGAAAGAAAAAGCCCTTGAGATGAATATCGATGAGCTGGAGCTTTCTGTTCGTTCCTACAACTGTCTGAAACGTGCCGGAATCAATACGGTTGAAGAGCTCACAAACAAGACTTCCGAGGATATGATGAAGGTCCGCAACCTTGGCCGTAAATCCCTCGAGGAGGTTCTTGCGAAACTCAGCGAGCTTGGACTTTCACTCAGACCAAGCGATGAATAAAGCCCGGCTGTCGCCTTTGAAAGGCGGGTCAGGCAGAACAGTGAACAGGATCGGAATGTCCGTTCGCTTATCATCCGGCATCCCGGATGCAGGGATAGTATCCTGGCCCTGGCAGTAATGCCAGATGGTTATTTGTAGATCATAACGGTGATTCAGTAAGTCTGAAAAGCATGTCTCATCGTTCCGCAAATGGAGGAAAAAAATAAAATGGCTAAATATAGAAAACTCGGAAGAACATCCGACCAGAGAAAGGCACTGATCAGAAGTCAGGTAACAGCGCTTCTGTATAACGGAAAAATCCGTACAACAGAGACAAGAGCAAAAGAGATCCGCAAAGTTGCAGAGGGTCTTATCGCGCTTGCAGTACGTGAGAAAGATAACTTTGAGACAGTTACCGTTACTGCAAAGGTTGCCAGAAAAGACGCTGACGGAAAGCGCGTTAAAGAGGTTGTAGACGGAAAGAAAGTTACTGTTTACGATGAAGTTCAGAAAGAGATCAAAAAAGATAAACCTTCCAGACTTCATGCAAGACGTCAGATGCTGAAAGTATTCTATCCGGTTACTGAGGTTCCTTCAGAAGCCAAAGGAAAGAAGAAAAACACAAAGTCTGTTGATATGCCGGCTAAGATGTTCGACGAGATCGCACCTAAATATGCTGACCGCAACGGCGGATATACAAGGATCGTAAAGATCGGACAGCGTAAAGGTGATGCAGCGATGGAAGTAATTCTTGAGCTTGTATGATCTTAAATAAAGATTATCATAAAGAACCGTAATGTGAAAGCATTGCGGTTCTTTTTATCTCAGTGTAAGAAGCCTCCGCCTCTGAGATTTTCTTGACAGAAATGCATATTTAACGTATAGTAATATAAGCAGGTATTGGTAAAAAATACCTAAAATGCAGATGATAAGATGGTCAAAGGAAAGAATTTTTTTTGATCTTCTTTCATATCATTTATAAGCTATATAGCGAAAGGAGTAAGTTATGGCATTAGTTACAACCACTGAAATGTTTAAGAAAGCTTATAATGGCGGCTATGCTGTTGGTGCGTTCAACGTTAACAACATGGAGATCATTCAGGGTATCACAGAGGCAGCAGGAGAGCTTAAAAGCCCGGTTATCCTTCAGGTATCCAGAGGTGCCCGTGCATACGCAAACCACACATATCTTGTAAAACTGGTAGAGGCTGCTGTTATCGAGAACCCTGATATCCCGATCGCCCTTCACCTTGATCATGGCGACAGCTTTGAGACATGTAAATCCTGTATCGACGGCGGATTCACATCTGTCATGATCGATGCTTCTTCCGAGCCGTTCGAGAAAAACATTGAGATCACAAAGAAAGTTGTTGAGTACGCACATGCTCACGGCGTTGTAGTTGAGGCAGAGCTTGGAACACTTGCAGGTGTTGAGGATGAGGTAGTTGTAGAGGCAGGAAAAGAGTCCTATACACATCCGGAAGAGGTTGAAGAGTTTGTTGATAAGACAGGCTGTGACTCCCTCGCTATCGCTATCGGAACATCTCATGGCGCTTATAAGTTCACACCGGCTCAGTGTACACGTAACGAGGAAGGAATCCTTGTTCCGCCGCCACTTCGTTTCGACGTTCTTGAAGAGTGCATCAAGAGACTGCCGGGATTCCCGATCGTTCTTCACGGATCATCTTCTGTACCGCAGGAGTTCGTAAAGATGGTCAACACATACGGCGGAAAGATGCCTGATGCCATCGGTATTCCTGAGGATGAGCTTCGTCATGCAGCACAGCTTGCAGTATGTAAGATCAACATCGATTCCGATATCCGTCTTGCAATGACAGCACAGATCCGTAAACATTTCGCAGAGTATCCGGAGCACTTCGATCCTCGTCAGTATCTGAAACCGGCTCGTCAGGCTGTTAAAGATATGGTTGCTCATAAGATCGTTAATGTTCTTGGTTCTGACGGAAAAGCCTGAAAATCATTATCTTAAGCATCAGTTAGAATATGTAACTATCTGGGCTGCCGCGAAAGCGGCAGCCTTTTTGTTGCATCACGGGAAATCACGATCATTTCCTGTGACACAAACCCTGCTCGCGGACTTTGTTTTTGCCTGTTGTTTTTCAAAAAATATTGTCAACGGAATTAATACATTGTAAAATATAAATCAACCAAATTTTGGCGAGGTATGAAATACATGAAAAAAATGTTATTTATATTTAATCCAAGATCAGGCAAGGGACAGATCAGGACGAAGCTTCTGGATATTATCGATGTTTTTACAAAGGCGGGTTATGAAGTCATAACACATCCTACACAGGCTGAACGAGACGCATCCAGAACAGTCGTTTCCTATGCGGACCAGATAGATATGGTAGTCTGCAGCGGAGGAGACGGAACGCTTGATGAAGTCGTTGACGGGTTGATGATGTCAAGATCGGATCTACCGCTGGGTTATATTCCGGCCGGAAGCACCAATGATTTCGGAGACAGTGTGGGAATTCCGCATACGCTGATCGACGCCGCTAATGACATTGTTAACGGAAGAACTTATCTCTGTGATGTAGGGCTGTTCAATGATTCCCGTTTTGTATATGTAGCTGCTTTCGGATTATTTACCGATGTTTCGTATCAGACAGACCAGAACATGAAAAACGTACTTGGACATATGGCGTATGTGCTGGAGGCGAGCAAGCGCATATTTAATATTCCCTCGTATAAGATCAAGATAGAGACAGATGATTTCAATGCCGAGGGAGAGTATATTTACGGGATGATCACAAACGCCCGTTCCGTGGGTGGAATAAAAGGAATTACGGGGGATGCGGTAGATATGAGCGACGGACTTTTCGAGGTCACCATGGTCAGCGCGCCGCAGAATCCGGTGGAACTGACAGAGATCGCGAATGCGCTCCTGAATCCAAAGGCGGAATCCAAACGGGTCCTGAAAATGAAAGCGAGCAGGCTGAAGGTAGTCAGTGAGACGCCGATACCATGGACGCTTGATGGAGAATACGGCGGCGACCATTATGATGTGGAAATAGAGAACAGTCACAGGACGCTCCATCTGATATTGAATCCCGAAAGAGAGAATAATCTTCTGACCAGTTGAGGATATACAGCGGCAGGAGGAAAAAATCAGGAAATGATCACACAAATTTTGCGTTTACACTTGAAATGCAGGCAGAAGTGTGCTATCGTTCCTTTTGTCATTTTTTTGTTTTGTCGGACGAGGGTGTTCTGCAGCATTGCGGGACGCCCTTTTATGGATTTTTATGGAACATGGGAAGTCAGATTCCCTTATATCATAACCGGTGATCGTGAGAAGTTATTTGGCCGGGAAACTGTTTGCATATCTGATACAGATTTCTTTTTCTTGTACTCTCGTAATTGTCCGGAATATAAAAAAGGAGGTTGCCGGGTTGGACCGGCCGTAAAGTATGAGTGATTATATCAATGTTACAAAGATTTTCGGTGAAAATGTTTTTAACGACAAGACCATGCAGGAACGTTTACCGAAAAAGGTTTACGCACAGCTGAAAAAAATCATTGCCGACGGCGGCGAACTTGATCTGGAGACGGCTGATGTTATTGCGCATGAGATGAAAGAGTGGGCCATCGAAAAAGGCGCCACACACTTTACGCATTGGTTCCAGCCGCTTACAGGCGTCACGGCGGAGAAACATGACTCCTTCATTTCCGCTCCCCTGGAGAACGGAGATGTACTGATGAGCTTTTCCGGCAAGGAGCTGATAAAAGGCGAGCCTGACGCATCATCTTTCCCTTCAGGCGGACTTCGCGCCACTTTCGAGGCAAGAGGCTATACTGCCTGGGACTGCACCTCCCCGGCCTTTGTGCGTCAGGACGCATGCGGCGCCACGCTCTGCATTCCGACGGCATTCTGTTCCTACAACGGAGAAGCGCTGGATCAGAAAACTCCGCTCCTTCGTTCTATGGAAGCGATAAACACACAGTCGCTGAGACTGCTCAGGCTTTTTGGAAACACTACATCAAAAAGGGTCGTTTCCAACGCAGGACCCGAGCAGGAATATTTCCTGATCAATTCCGAGAAGTTCTTCCAGAGAAAAGATCTGGTATATACCGGAAGAACGCTTTTTGGCGCAATGCCGCCAAAGGGACAGGAGATGGATGATCATTATTTCGGAGCCATCCGCCAGAAGATCGGAGCGTTCATGAAGGATCTGAACGAAGAGCTCTGGAAAATGGGTGTGACTGCAAAGACACAGCACAATGAGGTGGCTCCTGCCCAGCATGAGCTTGCCTGTATATATACCAGCGCAAATGTAGCCGTGGATTCGAATCAGCTGGTCATGGCGACTCTGAAAAGGATAGCCACAAAGCATGGCATGAAGTGCCTGCTGCATGAAAAACCATTTGCCGGCGTAAACGGATCGGGTAAACACAATAACTGGTCTCTCTGCACGGATGATGGGATCAACCTGATAGAACCGGGCAAGACGCCGCATGAGAATATTCAGTTCCTTCTGATCCTTTCATGTATCATAAAAGCGGTGGACAAACATGCCGGTCTGCTTCGCGAAGCGGCTGCCGATGTGGGAAATGATCACAGGCTCGGCGCTGACGAGGCTCCGCCTGCTATTATTTCCATTTTCCTTGGAGAGCAGCTTCAGGATGTGGTAAATCAGCTGCTGAAGAGAGGTATCGCCACCAGCAGTATTGAAGAATCAGTACTTGAAACGGGCGTAGACTGGCTGCCCAGCGTTGATAAAGATGCTACAGACCGCAACAGGACCTCGCCTTTTGCGTTTACAGGAAATAAATTTGAATTCCGTATGCAGGGTTCCAGGGATTCTATCGCTCCGCCTAACGTCGTTATAAATACGATCGTTGCGGAAGCGTTCTGCGAAGCATGCGACGAACTGGAAAAGGCCGGAGATTTCAATGAGGCCGTTCATGACATGATCAAGGAAAATCTGGTAAAGCATCAGAGAGTCATTTTTAACGGAAATGGTTATTCTGAAAGATGGGTGAGAGAGGCGAAGCGCAGAGGTCTCCCTAATCTTCGTTCCATGGTCGATGCCATTCCGGAGCTCACCAGACCGGAGACCATTGCCATGTATGAGAAATTCGGCGTATTTAACGAGGCTGAGCTCAGATCCAGGGCGGAAGTAAAATATGAGAATTACGCGAAGAGCATAAACATCGAGGCTCGTACCATGATTCAGATGGCCAGCAAGGATATCATTCCTGCTGTAAGCAAATACAACAGGCAGCTTGCGGAAACGATCATTGCGATCAAGGATGCAGGCGCGGGAGATGCCTCCGTTGAGACAGACCGTCTCAATGTGACCTCAAGGCTTCTGAAGGAAGCAAGAGATGCAATGTGTATTCTTAAGGATAAGGAAGCAAAGGCCATCCATGTGCCCGAGGGTGAGGAGCAGGCGAGGTACTATCATAATGAGATCGTTCCTGCAATGGAAGCGCTCAGAGCGCCTGTCGATGAGCTGGAGCTGCTGGTAGACCGGGAGATGTGGCCGATGCCGTCTTACGGAGATATCCTTTTCAAGGTCTGATAAGACCGCATAAATTTTTCGGAACGTTTTCAAAGGAAACGGGACCTGAAAATATAACATATACTTCCCGCTTAGCGTTCAAAGGCCGGCAATGATCAGGCTGGTCAAACAAGAAGCGGGAAGTTTTTTTTAACTTATATCAGGCTGCCGCGAACTGCTATAGGTCCTGTGAAGGGATCCGTGGCGTATGCGGCAGTTTGTTATGGCGGAATTTTTACAAAGAATTGCATTTTTGTTACAAATCTGTTATACTACGCATTACGTATATGACTGAATGGAGGGTATGGACTATGAACAGAATCAACATCCTGGGCTACAGTCTTGACTACATGAGTGTTGAAAATGCCATGAACACCATCCTGGAATATATAAAAAATGACCATCTTAATACGATTGGCCTTATCACGAGAAATTCTTTTCTCCGTTGTTCGGAAAAAGAATGGTGGGTCCAGTATATGATGACTCTGGATCTGGGAATTATCGGCGAAAGCGATATTCTGGCTGCTGCCGGTATCGACCGGGGACAGGTCTTTGACGATGTGGAGGAGAACCGTTATCTGGACAGGTTCTTCTGGCAGATGATCAGACTGGATCAGGGTTTTTATATTTTGGAAGACGAGCAGGAAACAGGAGAAATGCTCGCTTCGTATCTGAAAAACAATTATCCCGGCATAAGAATACTCGGAGTAAGCGGCGCCTCAGGAAAAGAAAACTCATCGCCGGACAAGATCATTAATCATATCAATTCTGTTTTCCCTGATGTGATCATCAGCGGGTTAAAAGGCGATCTCCAGGACAGATTTATTCTAAGACATCAGAATAAGATACTGGGAAAACTATGGCTCAATCTGGGCGAAAGCCCCGAACTGCAGAAAGCCGTAGGAATCAGAAGGGGATGGCTGCAGGAAAGAAAGATCAGAAAGTCATTTAGACAAATATTGAATAAAAAAATATGATAATTCGTTAAAAAACCGTCAATTTGATAGCATATATTGAAAAAAACTACCATTAGTCAAGAAAAAATGTTTAAAAATTCCTTTTCATTTTGTGCATTTTGTATTAAACTTATGCTAACATGATTTTAGCAGTCATTTGAGGCAAAAGGGTTTTTAAAGCAGGGTAGAGAATTCAATTAGAGAAAGGATAAGCGGAATGATATCAAATCAGGTATTGCAGAATACGATCGACGGGCTAAAGAACATTACGAAGATGGATTTCGCTATCGTTGATGTGGAGGGGAAACAGCTCGTATCCACGTTTCACAGCATGGATATTACGAGAAATGAGATTGCGGGATTCGCGCAGTCACAGGCTGACTCACAGACGATTCAGAATTATCAGTTTTTTAAAGTTTATGATGAACATCAGCTGGAATATATTCTGGTCGCAAAGACGACAGGGGAGGACAGTCTGCTTGTCGGAAAAATGGCGGCGTTCCAGCTTCACAGTCTTCTGACTGCATATAAGGAAAGATTCGACAAGGATAATTTCATTAAGAACCTTCTTCTCGATAATCTGCTGATGGTAGATATTTATAATCGCGCGAAGAAGCTTCATATAGAGACGAATATGCGGCGTGTCGTATATATCCTCGAGAGCGGACCGGAGAAAAGTCAGGGAACGATAGATCACATCCGCAGTCTTACCGGAAGCAATGCGAATGATTTTATCACGGCTGTGGATGAAAAGAATATTATTATTGTAAAATCGCTCGGTCAGGATGACGGATATCAGCAGACAGAGAGCATCGCGGCATCCATTATCGAAGCGGTCGACCGGGGCGAGGATCCCGGCGTGCACATCGCGTACGGAACCATAATCGATGAACTGAAGGAGGTTTCCAGATCTTACAAGGAAGCGAAGATGGCTCTTGACGTAGGAAAGATCTTCTTTGACGGAAAGAGCATTATTGCGTACAGTTCTCTCGGTATCGGACGTCTGATCTATCAGCTGCCGCTTCCGCTGTGCAAAATGTTCATTAAAGAGATATTTGCGAACAAGTCTCCGGATGATTTTGATGAGGAGACGCTGACGACGATCAATAAGTTTTTTGAGAACAATCTGAATGTTTCAGAAACATCCAGACAGCTCTATATACATCGAAACACACTTGTCTACAGGCTTGATAAGCTGCAGAAGAGCACAGGTC
>OCVV012842328.1_pt1 | contig 46636 bp, 52 predicted proteins | sample 1539721 | NCBI WGS metagenome assembly OCVV01 (sample SAMN02144230, study PRJEB22623) | gut metagenome | biome: sheep rumen | host: Ovis aries | place: New Zealand | reverse complement strand
TTCTTACTGACATAACTTTGTGACTTTTGTTTTTTGCCACAAAGGTAGACATTTATATTGGTTTCCCGACGCGGGAAATAGAACGTTTACACCCCAACTTCATTCACGTGAGCTACGTCTCGCCCAAGGCCAACCGTCATTACATCATGACCGCCAACGGCCGCGGCCAATACCGCCGCATCACAAAAGACGTCGCCCTCACAATCGAGTAATTATCAATTATCAATTTAGAAAAGTTATGGCAAAAGTAACTCAAGTCGGCCCTGGCCGCAAAACCACCGGTACCATCGACGGTATCACGTACGTAACCCGCAATGGCGTCACCTACGCCCGTTCAGCACCCACCATGCCTGCGAGTGCCTACAACACTCCTGCAGCGAAGCTCCGTCAGGCCATCTTCAAGATGATCCAGATGCACCTCAAGTACCACCTGCGTACCATCAAGCAGACCTTCACGCCCAAGGGCAACGGAAGCGCCTCCAACCGCTACTACTCGCTCAACGGAAAGGCGCTTAGCAAAGCCCTCGAAGCCCTGGCTGAGCTCTATGTGGAGGGCGAGGATGTCACTATCACCGACGTTGAGGCCGCCATCAGCGCCTACGCTCAGGAGCACCCCACCTCTATCAAGATTGCCTCGAAGAGCGGCTATGCTGAGGTCTACCTCACTGGTGACTGGCCCGATACCATTACCCTCAACGCCCTCTCCGGCGACAGCACGGTCATCATCATCGTGAATGAGAATGGTGTCCAAACCACCATCAATGCCGATGGCACAGTGACTACGGGTACTTACAATGGAAACACCGAGAACGGCGGTAACTCAGGATCGTCCGAAACCCCTGAAACCCCTGAAGACCCAGACAACTCAGGCGGCAGTGCAGGATTTGAAACCGGCAACTAATCTTTTTTCGTGGGATGGGGGCCATGCCCCCACCTCCTTATTTCAAATTTTAAAAAGTTACAAAAATGAAGATTAAACTTACACAAGATCAGATTGACAGCATCCTAGAAGATCCCCAGAAGGTCCAGGAGGCAGGTATTAAAGCCAAAGACCCCTGGTGGGTAATTGTTCTGAAGGTATTAGCCTACATCATCGGTCTTCTCCTTGGAGGTGCCGTGACCACAAGCTGTGCCGCTCACATTTTCTAATCTCTCATACCCTCCTGCTCCGCAAGGGGCAGAGGGTTTTACTTGAAACATGAAACGGCCGCAAGGCCTATAAAACATGAAACTTGAAACCCTTTATAGTATGAAACCGATTAAATATATTTTCGTCAATGAAACAACATCTCCATCCCCTACCCCTGCTTTTCTTGGTAGCATTTCTGCTGACTTCCGACACTGCCACATCATCGATGCACTCGGTCTCTCACACTCCGACCTCATCAACGTGCTCTTACTTGCCCGTCGTCACTACCCCGAAGCCAAAATCCTCGGTCTTTCCGAAATCAATGGTCGAAACATCCGCCCCAGCGCTATCATGAATGAGATTCGCCGTGAACTCAGCGACCTCCCGTGACTGATATTTCCCTCCCCTTAATCAGAGCCTCATCACTTGATGCAGGCTCTTTTTAAATTTTGGGGGAAGGTTATTTTTATTCGTTAGATCCGCCCCATTCCGCTCTGCCGCTTATTCGAGTGTAGCTCGCCTTAAGAACGGGGGATGCTCGAGATTTTTATATCACAATCCCCTTATACTGATCCCTCAACTGTCGCGCCCACTTGTTATACTCCGCCTGATTAAACGGGCGGAAGGCCGTCAGCCTCACATACTCCCTTTTCTCCTTGATTGCTGGATTATCCGCAATCCCCAACAGATTCAGCTGCCTATCGTCAATCTTCACCATCGGCATCTGGATATCCTCATCATAGAGATACTCCACGATATTCCCTATCTTCGATGCGACATATCCAGAAATTCCATACGCCACATACTGTCCAAACGACGGATTAAAGTACAAATGGATTTTTCTCCCGTCGTTATTCACCTCATTCATCATGATTGTAATATCGTCAGTCATATCCCTACTCTCTTATCTATTAAAAGTTATACACCACATCCACTGTATTACCCGATGTACCAACAGCGAAGTTTGAGTCACCTCCCAAAAGCTTATCACTCAGCCACCAGGTCAACTCAGCCGATCCAAATCCAACAGCAGCTCCTGCCACCACATCATACCAGTGATGTCGGTCACGAGCTACTCGTTGTATTCCTACCGCTGTTGCAGCAGCATATCCCGCAATGGGAATCCAAATGCAGTCCTTGCGGAACTCCTTATCTATCGATCTTGCCGCCGCAAATGCCATAGCAGCATGTCCTGATGGGAACGATTTATTATCCGAATGATCAGGTCTTTCCTCCTTTATCATAGCCTTCAGTGCCGTCTTACCAATATACGCTACACCCACCGATGCCACCGTATTTACCGCGAATCTCGGCCAATTATGTCCCGTTACAGGCTGTGAATAAGCCTTTCCTTTACTCTCTGCATCTCGATAGAACTTATTCCTCCCTAAGTCATATCGAATACCGAAATCTATATCAAAGAAGCCATTGCTACCCGCAGCTACTTCCATACCAGTACCACTATAACCCATTCCTTCACTGGTAGACACCTGATAACCCAACGAACCAAACAGGCTCAGTCGATCATTCAGTCTATAAGTCTCTTCTAAACCAAGACCACCAAGTGGTGAGCCCGACCCTTCAACAAACTGCGTGATAATACCAGCACGCAGATATGCCGATGTCTCCCATTTCCGCTCAGGATTATATCCCGCAATCACATTCGTCAGGTTCAGCATCGCGTCCAGCGACACAGCAGCCAGTCCTCCCTTCTTATAATTCTGTTTCGGATCCTCCACGGGTGGCAACCACTCTACCCCATTATTCGGTATCAGCCCATTATCCCACTGTACACGAGCCTTCAGTCCGAACTCCGGAGTAAACCACTTACCCATAGCTCCATTCAGTCCAAACGTCATACCTTTCGGTATCACCTTCGAGAAATTGCATCCATACGGGTTCATCAGACTCATGTCCATACCCACCTGCACGAACCAATTATCCCATATCCCGTTGGTCAACACTCCTCCTTCTTCAGAACCTTGATTCTTGTATAATTTTGAATCAGATTTTGAATGATTTTGAGCGTGGCGACCCTCTTTATTAATCTTCCCCAGTTCCACCTGCGCACCAATTCCGATAGTTAGGTATCCATTCGAATTACTTCCCGTTCCAGTTCCTTTCACCTTTTCCGATCCCACGAACCCGCTACCCGTCATGATATAGGCAATATCCCCATACACACTCCACCGGTCGCTAATCCGATACGTATTCAACAAACCTATTCCTGCATTCAATGCGCCTTTCTTCACGCCAAAGTTATAGTTCACGCCTATCCTCGGATACAGACTCAGGTTCCATGTCCTATCCGCCCGATATGTTCCGAACAAGTTATGCAGATTAAACAGCACATCGCCATACATAGCGATATAACCACCCTTTTCCCTATTCACTCCAGGCTGGTCAAATGGTGCCAGCCAGTTCGCATGCCCATTCTTCAGCAGCGGCAACTTGTTCTCCCAATTAAACTTTCCACGGACACCGACCTGATGAGAGAACCACTTACCCACTGCCACATCCAATCCAAACGACTTACCATTCGGAAACACCTTCGAAAAGTCATACCCATACGGATTCTGCAGCGTCATATCCAGTCCCATCTGAACAAACCAGTTCTTCCAGAACCCATCCGCCACCACAACATTCTCCGTCGCCGTTCCACCAGACATTTTCTCGGACTCCACCGTTTCAAATACCTGCGCACATATATTCTGCGAACTCAACAAGCCCGCTATCACTAATACTAAAGTATATATACTCTTTCTAATCTCTTTCATTCTTCAAAATTCTTGTATCAAGAATTTGCCCCCCCCATTTGAAGAGCACTAGCCCATTCATCATACTCACTATCATCATACTGAGCCTTCGCCTTCAGGCACCGATAGTTCTCCACTTTCTTCAGAACCTCCAGTTCATTTTTCAACTCATCATAGTGGGCTGAATTAATCACCACCACCGGCATCTGCATATCCTGAGAATACGACGGAGACACTTTTGTCTCCTTCGATAAGAGGAAAGCCGATACCCCGTAGGCCACATATAGTCCTACCCAACCATTAAAATACAGGTGAATTCTGTCTCCAGCATTATTCACCTCGTTCAGTACTATCTTTTCGTTCATTTTTATTTAGTATGCATTTTTATCATGAATAAATATCGTTTTTGCCGTCAACCATATAATACGGATATCCAACCAGATACTCCAATGCTCCATATACCAGATATCACGCTTTACTCTGCCCTCCATCTGCCATAGCTCCTTCGTCTCTCCACGGAACCCCGTCACCTGTGCCCAACCAGTCAGTCCCGGCTTCACAAAGTGGCGCACCATATATTTGTCTATCAGCTCCGAATACATCTCCGTATGCAGCAACATATGCGGCCTTGGCCCTACAAAACTCATGTCACCCTTCAGAATATTCAAGAACTGCGGCAACTCATCGATATTCGACTTACGCATAAAGTTTCCGAATGGGAACTTCCTCGGGTCGTTCTTCGTCGCCTGCACTTTGTCCGCATCCTTGTTCACATGCATTGATCGGAACTTCAGCATCTCAAAGTCCTTACCGTCTATTCCCGTACGTTTCTGCTTAAAAAACAGCGGCCCAGGACTCTGAATTTTAATCATCAACCATACAAACGGGAATATAAATGCCGTAGGAATCAGGAAGAATAGCGACAACACTATATCAAAAGTCCTCTTGATAGCCCTGTTCACCGAGTTCTGTAGCGGATTCTCGTAGGTGGTAAACACCTCCATATCGTCTAGGTATTCACGTTTCAGATTCAGTCCCATCGTCTCCACGCTCACCGGTACATAGTAGAACCTGATTACCTTATGGTCGCACAGCCTCGATATACGTCTCACCAGACTCTTTTCCGTACGCGAGACACACAGATACAATTCATCACCCAACGCCAGATTGTCAGGCGTATTCATACCGTTTATAAAGTCATCTATCGAACCAAGTCTCACCAATTCTTGTTCATGTCTATGTTTTTCCTTCACTCCAGCCCCTTCCATATGAGTCTTTATCTCATCCTGCAGACGCCCTAAGTCAATTTCCCCGTAGTAGCCTAGTATGTTATATCCCAATGTCGGGTCATTCATCAGCTTATTGTAGACACCAATCAACTCTGGGTCACTACCCACCAGCGTCACAGCCCTGGTATTCCTACCCGCCTGACGATACAACTTAACAAACCAACGCTCGAACAGTCGTTTGATGATCAAAACCACAAAGAATGTCGTACCAATCCAGAACTGCATCCAACCGATTGGCAGATTGTAGTCAAACACCTTCAACAGCACGTATGCCACTACCGACTGCATAATGGTCAACCCCATTATACGTTGCAGAACATCACCGGCTCCCACCATTCTCAGATGGATGATGGTCGAGAATCTCATCTGCGCCAGCATCAGCGCGATGTTGTTCACCAAGATAAAGATCTCAAGGCTCCTATCCGGCCAGTTATCCACCGTCCATGACACCTCTGAAGCAAATAGGATAATAGCGTTCAGCACTGCGAAATCGCCGAACATCACTATCCACTTGATTAATCTATTCGATTGATTATTTTCCGTCATATTATGTTTTTTGTTGTTTTCAATTAACTTCATTCCCCCTTAACCTTGAACCCTTAGCCGTGAACCAACACCCCTTCGCCATGAATCCTAAAACAGGTACCCGTCCCTCCGTTTCTTGCTCGAAGCCTGTCACAAGGCTCGAGGCTTCAAAACCATCGGCTACCACTACTACATCACCCAAGATGGTCAACTCCATTTTTGCCGTCCAGAGGAAATGGTAGGAGCCCATGCCCGTCGCTACAATGCCCATTCTATTGGTGTCTGCTACGAAGGAGGTCTTGACGAACAAGGCCGACCTGCCGACACACGTACTCCTGCCCAAAAGGCAGCCCTCCTCGCCCTACTCCGCTCCTTGAAGGTCGACTATCCTGATGCCCGGATCCTTGGTCACCGCGACCTCCCTTGGGTCACCAAGAAATGTCCCTGCTTTGAAGTGAAGTCGGAATATAAAAATCTGGAGTCCATCCCAGAAGCATAGCCTTCTCGATTTTTCCTCATAATCATTTTTCCTCAGTTCGTCGCGAGACGCGCTGAGGTTTTTATATCGTTCAATCCACTCATATCAATGATTTAAGATAATCTTCATACTCTTCAAGTGTCATATTCAGCTCTGCTGCCCTCTCACGTTTCTGACGCTCTAAATCCGCATCTCTGCGTGAAACCTCCTCACGCATCCCGGAAACAGCCTCCTTGAGCTCGTCAAGACGTGCTCTGTAACCTGCATGCCATTGCCTCCACTCATCGGGAGTAATCTCATCACGTTCCAGACGGCCTCTCATCTCAGCCATCTTTCCACGCATGGACTTCAATTCAGCCATACACTCGTCATGATCTTCAAGAGTATAAATCTTACCCATATATTATATAGCTATCTTTGTCTGGATGGCAGTGGATAGCAGAATCTTCCATTACGGTTTTGGTTGTAGTCCTGCATCACTTTTTCAAAATACTCTAGGCAAAAGTACATATTATATTTTAAATGACCTTACGCTAAAATGATAGCTTACAAATTGACAGCTTACATTCTTAATTGATTCTTAAATATTGTTCTTATATTAGGTAATACCAATTTAGTTCGATAGCATTATTTATCTGCTACTGCTCTGAACATACTTTTGGTGACTGCAACAAAAACGTATTGCCTATATTTTTCTACTTCTTCACCTAAGCCAAGTTTTGTGATGAAAGCCACTTTAGCTTGATCCTCCGCATCAGCCTGATCAAAAATATTATCAAAACCTTCTTGATACTCATAAATCAAGAAGTAGCACTTCTCCGACACAAGTAAATCCATAAGTTTTGTTCGCCACATCAAATCAGTATCACCAAGCGAAGCACCGTATATAACAACAACTTTTGCATTTGTAAGTATACTTTTCAAGTGAATCGTCCTTTGATTATCCAACATGTCATTTGTTGAAGGTTTTACTAACATACGTTTCACCCTCACGTCATCTCTAATAGTCTCATTTGCTATCTGAGATATATCATTTACGCCCATTAATACATTTTGCATCTCCAAATCTCCATGTACATGAGCGATCTCTGCTAAATTGGTAGTATTCCCTTTTGCGTTGTTATCTGGTCCTTTTTTCTCAAAGATTGTTTCACAGCATTTGGTATAGTTAAGATTTAAAATATTTAAACCCGTACCTCCATCTATCAGATTGTGATAACGCCTTTTCTCATTTGTACTTAAATATTGTTCTGGGCGGCAAAAATCAGCTCTAAGCTTTGAGCATACACTTTCATCCCTTATGAACAACCTTTCCTGTGAATGCAAATAGACCATCAATTCTTTGTTGATATCCAAATATATCGCTCTGAGTTCTTCGTATGATTTAAGTTCCTTTGTGTACTTGCCTAATGCCAATTCAAGATCTTCCCAATTTACATCCGGCAACCGATTCTTCTTCCCTTCCAGAAAGTCATTGATATGACCTTTCAAATTAGCAACAAGCACATCTGTTGATGGTTTCTTGCTATAATAGTCATAAAAATCAGCATATCTTGAATTCAACCCAAGCTGAAGATCAAATCCATTTCCTAATAAAAAAACGACATTCACCGTGATCGAAATTTTATTTAAATTTTTGATAGATTTTGAGCAAAGCGACCCTTTCTTCTACTTCTGTGGGACATACATCCCATTCTTCATTTCCACGATAACACTCGGAAACACCGCCTCTACACTATGCCATACACCTTTCGGAATCTGTACCCCAAATCTTCCACCTTCGGGATAAAGACAATACCTGTCTATCTCTTCAAATCTCTGGTCACCCTGTTTAACTACATATTCCCCTCGCTTCTTTGTAGTCTCTTGATAAAAAACCACATCCAGTCTTCCATGCATGCAGATAATCGTCTCGCTGGTATCCTCGTGTCGATGTATAGGTACCTCCGAGTCAGGCAGTATCGCGTTCAGCATCCTCTGCGAGGTATCCTCTTCCGAGTTCCTCAGATCAAACGGACACCTCCGCCTCTCACTCTGCTGAGCCTTCTGAAACAGGACGTTCAGTAGGTCCTTGTCTATCTTAGTAAAAGCTTCGTTTCTCTTTTCCACCGTGTCCAAGATTCAACAATCTTTTCTCCAAACCATTTTATTCACAATCCCAACATAGCTCTGAATAATCTTCACCACCTTAGTGCTGACATTCTCCTCAACATAATCAGGAACAGGTATGCCATAATCCCCATTCTGATTCATCGTAACCGCAGTATCAACAGCCTGGAGCAAAGAAACTTCATCAATACCTGCTATAAAGAAACAAGCCTTATCCAAAGCCTCTGGCCTTTCTGTAGATGTGCGGATACAGATGGCCGGGAAAGGATGACCTACTGATGTAAAGAAAGAACTCTCTTCAGGCAACGTACCACTATCGCTCACCACAGCAAAAGCATTCATCTGAAGACAGTTATAATCATGGAATCCAAGTGGCTCGTGCTGAATGACTCGCTTGTCCAACTTGAATCCAGAAGCCTCAAGGCGCTTGCGACTACGAGGATGGCAGCTATACAATATTGGCATATCATACTTCTCCGCCATCTTATTGATTGCCGTAAACAGACTCATAAAGTTCTTCTCGGTATCAATGTTCTCCTCACGGTGTGCACTCAGCAGAATATACTTGCCTTTCTCCAGTCCAAGACGCTGGTGAATATCGCTAGCCTCAATCTCAGCCAGATTGTTATGCAGCACCTCTGCCATAGGAGAACCCGTCACATAAGTGCGCTCCTTGGGCAGACCACAATCAGCCAGATACCGACGAGCGTGTTCGCTGTATGCCATATTCACATCGCTAATGATATCCACAATCCTGCGGTTGGTTTCCTCTGGTAGACACTCGTCTTTGCAGCGGTTACCGGCCTCCATGTGAAAGATGGGGATATGCAAGCGTTTGGCGCCAATCACTGACAAGCAGCTATTGGTATCACCCAGAACCAGCACGGCATCAGGTTTAACCTCAACCATCAACTGATAGCTCTTGGCAATGATGTTGCCCATGGTCTCACCCAGGTCATTGCCAACGGCTTCCATATAAACATCTGGATCTGCCAACTTGAGGTCTTTGAAAAAGACTCCATTCAGGTTATAGTCGTAATTCTGACCGGTATGCGCCAGCAAGCAGTCAAAATACTCACGACATTTGTTAATTACAGCTGCGAGACGGATAATCTCAGGCCTTGTGCCTACTATGATGAGAAGCTTCAGCTTCCCGTTATTCTTAAAACGTATATTTTCCATATCTACTTCTTTTTGTTTTTCTCTAATGCTTTTTCTACAGTATCCACAACCACTTCTCTTGAAAAACGAGTCTTGATAAGTTTTTCTGCCGATAACATTATCTTATCTTTATCATCGTCAGTAAGAGTTAACATTTTCCTAAATCCTTTTGCGATATCATCCACATCAATAGGATTACAACAATACCCTAGATTATTTTCTTCTATAATTTCACGGCCAGAACCATTAATGATACCCAAAATGGGCTTTCCTGACATCAAATATGACTGGATCTTATATGGTTCAGTTTTATCAATTCCAGCCCTTGGGGTTAAAGGTAAAACTGCAAAGTCATTTTTTCTCAAGACACTTTGTATCTCGGCGAATGGAATTCTTCCATGGAATACAATATTCTTGCAACCCAATTCATTTGCAACTTTTTTGTTATAATCTAAAGTTGTTCCATCACCAACAATGTTCAATACTGCATTAGAAATATTGGCCTTAGCAAAACCTCTAATTGTATTCTCTATATTCTGAGCATGAGAAACATTTCCTGTAAACACGAAATTTACTTTGTTCTTATCAAACTTAAGTGATGTCTCATTATCAAGACCTTCTACTACATAATTAGGGGCATAGGTCAATTCTTTATCTGGGAAATACTCGTGTATCGATTCAGCAAACCGTTTGCTACTAATTAATACATCATCCGCATTGCTATATACTTTTCTAATAATATAATTAACAAGAGTTGATATAGGCGTAACTCTAGGGAATCCATACATATACACATGATCTGGCCAAATATCGAAAGTCCACACCACCACAGGTACACCATATTTCTTTTTCGCTTCGATAGCTGGTAAAGCCACAGACAATGGTCCCGTTTGGTGAACTAAAATAACATCAATTCCTTCTAATAGTTGAGGGAGCACATCCTTTCCCCTTTTTACATAATGATAGTAATTCTCTACTTTTTTCAACTTACTATCCTTATAGCCATCCACAATCTCAAACCGATGTATCTCTATGTCTCCCCACATTTCCATAGACTGTTTGTCATTAGTGTAATTGGGGAATACATGACCATCAGGATATGACGGTTGTCGAGTCATCACTTTTATATGATGACCTCTCTTAACCATTTCTTGTGCAAAATCGTTAATTAGGAAATTCTCGGGCCAAAAAACTTCCGTTTCTATGAGTATATTCATACTTTATACCATTTCAAAAAAAGTGTCAGGTTTGTTTGGATTGAAGACTTCGTTGCAGTACATTACCGTAACCAAATCCTCAGTATCCGAGAGGTTGATGATATTGTGCGTATAGCCCGGGAGCATGTGAACGGCCTCAATCTTGTCACCACTCACTTCCCACTCCAGCACCTTGCCCTCAGGGTCGTTCAGGTTCCTCTGCTGGATGAGTCCGTGACCTTTCACCACGATGAACTGCTCAAACTTGGTGTTGTGCCAGTGCTGGCCTTTGGTGATGCCCGGCTTGCTAATATTGATGCTTACCTGACCTGCATTGAGTGTATGAACCAGTTCGGTAAACGAGCCTCGCTCATCAACATTCATTTTCAGTGCAAAGGCTGTCTTTTCGTAAGGCAGATAACTCAAATAGGCAGAATACAACTTCTTGGCAAAACTACCTGCCGGAATCTCAGGAATCATCAGGGTCTTGGGCTGCTCTGCAAAACTCTTCAGGATTTCCACAATCACACCCAATGTTACCTTGTGCGTAACCGGGCAATAGCAATACTTACCGTCTGCTTTGGGCAGCACATCCAGGCCTTCAAACTCGCAATGCTTTTCCTCCCCTTTCAGACAGGCAATCATCTCATCAACTAGGTCGTCGATGTACAGCAGCTCTAACTCCACGCTGGGGTCATTCACCGTATAAGGAAGGTCGTTGGCAAAGGCGTTGCAAAAGGTGGCTACGGCACTGTTGTAGTTGGGGCGGCACCATTTGCCAAAGAGGTTCGGGAATCTATATACCAGCACCTTTGCTCCGGTCTCTTTGCCGTAATCCAAAAACAAGTCTTCTCCCGCTTTCTTAGAACGGCCATACTCGCTGTTGCCAAACCGTCCAGTCAGCGAAGCTTGCTGACTTGAAGATAGCATCACGGGGCAAGTGTTCTTGTGCTTCTTCAGCGTATCAAGCAACATGCTGGCAAAGCCAAAGTTACCTTGCATAAATTCCTCCTGATTCTGCGGGCGGTTCACACCCGCCAGGTTGAACACAAAGTCTGCCTTAGCGCACCACTTATCCAACTCTTCTTGCGTAGAATCCAAATCATACTCATACACAGCCTCGATGGTCAAGCCCGGATGGGTCTTATCCTTCCCAGCCTGTATGTTCTTCAATGCCCAACAAAGGTTCTTTCCAACGAACCCCTTGGCACCAGTCACCAATATTTTCATAGAACTCGTGTCTATAAGTGATAATTAGTTATCATAACAAAATCATTCGCTTCTTATATCCCTTGCCTTAGCCTTAGGAATCATCCCAAGGTCCTCCTGGATAAAGCGGAGCCTCAATAATTGCTCCTTCATTCCTTCCACATCCAGTCTGCGAGTATTATGACTATGATAATCTTCTGTTCGAGAAATCGCATCGTCACCTACAGTAAAATACTTATCATAATTCAAATCACGACTATCACATGGAATACGGAAATAGTTACCACAATCCTCAGAACGAAGCATCTCTTCGCGAGTCACCAGTGTCTCGTATAATTTCTCACCATGACGAGTGCCGATGACACGTACTTCTGTCTCTCCGTACTTCGGGTCCACCCTCTTGTAAATTTCTTTAAGCGCAGTTGCAAGTGTTTCCAACGTTGCAGCAGGTGCTTTCTGCACAAACAGGTCACCGTTATGACCATGCGTAAAGGCATATACTACCAAGTCCACTGCATCATCCAACGTCATCATAAAGCGAGTCATGTTGGGGTCAGTAATGGTGATAGGCTTCCCCTCCATCATCTGTTCTACCCAGAGTGGAATGACGCTACCGCGACTGGCCATCACATTACCATATCGAGTACAACATATCGTTGTTGCGGCGCCCTCGCCAAGAGCACGGCCCTGTGCAATTGCCACCTTCTCCATCATAGCTTTACTAATTCCCATTGCATTGATAGGATAAGCAGCTTTGTCGGTCGAAAGCACCACCACATTCTTCACACCATGTGCGATTGCTGACAAAAGCACATTGTTAGTACCTTCCACATTGGTACGGACTGCCTCCATTGGGAAAAACTCGCAACTAGGCACTTGTTTTAACGCAGCCGCGCTGAACACATAGTCCACCCCGTTCATTGCAAAGTCCACGGCCTCACGCTGGCGCACGTTACCGATGTAGAACTTCACCTTATTAAACACGTCAGGGCGCTGCGCCTGCAAGAAGTGACGCATATCATCCTGCTTTTTCTCATCCCGTGATAAAATACGTATTTCCTTAATGTCACTATCAAGAAACCTACGAAGAACTGCGTTGCCAAACGAACCAGTTCCACCTGTTATCAACAGGGTTTTGTCTTTAAATACACTCATATTCTAGATGTTTATTAGCTACTATATTTTTAAATTATAATTATCCAAAACATATTTTTTTATTTTTTCCTTATCTTTTCCACAATTACTATAGATTTCATCTACTTTTGCATCAGCAAGCATACGATACCAAAGCCCCTGAAAGAAATTCCACAAAAATCCCTCTTTACCATCAAGAAAACCAAGTTTTACAAATTCTCTATAAAAAAACCACACAAAACATCTCCAATACTTTGGCCATGAAGCATATTTAGCTTTCAATTTCTTTTTCTTAAGAGCTTCTTTATCTAAATGAGATTCTTTTCTATCAAACAGACCTATTTCTTGATTAATAAGTTCAATTGCCTCTTTTGCAGAATAACCATTATGTTTATCTATCCATTCACCTATAGATATTTTTCGATCATCAACGATATCAAACGGTAAAGCAGCAGCTTTTCCTTCTTTCACATCAACATGTTCGTCCAACCACCTGTCTTCCATTTCAACATGGCCAACACGATATACTCTCATAGAAGTCTTTGGGTATTCACCACTGTGTTTTATCCACTTTCCTAAGAAAAAAGCCCTTCTTACAAGTGTTAATCCATTTACGTCAGCAGGAATACCTTTAAGCTCTCTTTCCAAATTTTGAATACAATTATCCATAAAATACTCATCAGCATCAAGTCTAATTGCCCATGTAGTATCTATTGGCAAATTATTTAGCGCCCAATTAATTTTTGTCGAAAAATTACTAGATGGAGTCCATTCATATTGAAAAACTTCGGCCCCAAGTGATTTTGCTACGCCTATGCTCCCATCTGTCGAATTTGAATCAACAACATAGACATAAGGCGTTAGACTCAAAGCACTTCTTACAGATCTTTCAATATGTTCAATTTCATTCTTCATCGGAATGATAACTGTGACATTACTTTTTTGCATATTCTCTTTTATTAATTACTCTTGCAGGATTACCACCAACAACCGTCCAAGCCGGTACATCCTTAAATACCGAAGCTGTTGCACCCACGACAGCCCCTTCTCCAATTGTAACACCTGGCCCAACAAAACATTTTGCAGCGACCCAACTGTTCTTTTCCAATATGATAGATTTGGAGTATAATCTAAAATCCTTGTCTCGTATATCATGTGTAGCTGTACAGAGGTACGAATATTGTGAAACAATTGAACCTTCTCTTAATATGACATCAGCAGCGTTATAAATATCTGTATGTGAAGCAATACAACTTCCAGATTCCATTGTTAGATTCCATGGAGCAAAAATTCTACAATTAGAATATACAATTGCTGTATCAGCAATCTTGGCACCCCACAATCTTAACAAATATCTTTTCCATCCACAACACATATTTCGTGGAAATGGCCTAACTAATAACAACCAGCAAAGAGACCATAACTGTCGCTTTACGACCTCCCTCTTACTATACGGTGTAACAAAGCTCATTATAACATTAAAATAATACAATCAATCATTATCAATACTAATTTCTAACTGACATATAAAAAAAGCGTCAACAAACATTTATTGAAACATTTCGAAGATTTAACTCTCTAATTTCATCCTCGAAAACATAATCTGTCAACGGCTTAACAATCTCAATCGTCTTTTTAACATCCGGATTCAAATTTACATCCTTCTCAACATCGTAGCCACCAAATGTCAATACGCTCTCTGAATTGCAGATTCTCTTCATCACTTCCACAAATTCGCTGAGTTTTCTTGTATCCTCAGATGCGATATTATACACCTCGCACTTGAAGGCATCATCACCATAAGCATGCAACGCAAGCTCTGCGATCTGCCGTGCTGCATCCTTCACATAAACGTAATTCCACTTCTGGCCCCCGCTTCGCATTTCTATTGGCTCGTTTCTCTTCAATTTCCGCAAACAGGTCTTTATTAAGGTGGTTTCATGATCATGTTCGCCATAGACGCTCAAGATACGGAGATGAATATACTTTATCCCAAGTTCTGCCGTAAGAGCTCGAGACTCCAGATACATTTGAAGCTTTGCCTTTCCATAGGCGGAGAACGGATGACATTCCGTTTCCTCTGTTAAGATACCAGGAACAATGCCATACTCTGCCTGCGAACCTGCGTCCACATACAACTGGCACCCCACCCGCTCGGAAAACTTTACACACTCTAATGCATTTTTGACATTGTCCGCCTGGATAGCAGGATTATTACGATCTTCATGTGAAGTTCCTGCCCATGCAAGATGCACAAAAACATCAGCTTTAATATCAGCAGCCTTCTCAAACAGGCTTTGCATATCTGCTCGAAACACCCTTAGATTTCCATCAATAGCGATAGCATTCAAGTCTTCATTCTCTCTGCGAGACATTGCAATTATCTGATGCCCATTATCAGACAGATAACGGCATAGTTCAACTCCTATAAAGCTGGATGCTCCTGTAATGAAGAAAACCATTAGTCCAAATCAGGCGTAGGCCTATATATAGGTTTGTTATACTCAAGTTTTGGAGAGATAGTTGTGAGTCCATCGGTTACAAACTCAACAACGCAATTCTTATTGGAAAAGATGTCTGACATTAACTCTTTATCACCCAACATAGCCTCATCAATACGATAGTATTTAAGGCCATATGCTTCTGACATCTTCTTGAAGTCTGGTGTATAGTAACCACCCTCCATAGTAGTTGCATTCATTCTTCCTTCGAAGTATAATGACTGGAACTGAGTAATCATTCCTAGAGATTGATTGTTAAGGATTACCGCTACGACAGGCAGATTATACTGAGATATCAGCATCAATGACTGACTGGCCATATGGAAGCCACCATCACCACTGATAGAGATGACCCTTCTATTCTGATTAGCCATTGCAATACCAGCGGAAATGGGTAAAGAGAATCCCATTGGAGCGAGACCACCGCTTGTAATATACTTCTGATTTCCCGTCAGTTTCAGCATTTGGGCGGCTATCATCTGGTTATGGCCAATGTCAGAAACAAATACATCGTTCTTTTCCGATAGCGTATTAAGGCACTTCATCAATGAATACGGGCCTTTATTATTCACAACCCTCTCAACTTCCCTTTCCTGATTGTATTTCTCTTTAAGTCTAACAATCTCTTTATGCCATTCTGAATAGTCAGCAACAGTATCTATCTCATTAAGTAGCGCCTCTAAGAAATGCTCTGCACTATCGTTTACATTAATCCTGTTTTCCAGACGATGACAATTCAACTCGTTCTTGTCGATATCCACCTGGATTATTGAACCATGCTCTACAAATGATTGGTACTTTGCACCAGTTTGCCGGGTATCAAGTCGTGAGCCTATTGTTACCAACAAGTCAACTGTCTCCATTGACTTGTTTGCGCAACGATTACCATAGCTTCCCAACAAACCAAGATAATAAGGATAATCTGCACTAACTACACCAAGACCCATCAAAGAACAGACCGCAGGGATTTGAGTTTTAGTTAGGAATGTATCTATCAACTTCTTTATCTTTTCTCCTTGCGCCCCTGCGCCAAGTAGTATCTCAGGTCGCTTTGCCTTTGATAATAGTCTTACAATCTCTTTGATATCATAGCTATCTAGTTCTGCTTTTTCTTCAGGTATGAAAGAACGCAATTCTTCAGGATTAATCTCTGTACGCTGAACATCCATACATATATCCAGCATCACAGGGCCTCTTCTGCCTGACTGAGCATAATAGACGGCTTTCTCCAGTTCATATCTCAAATTCTCAGCTTTGTCAACAAGGGCAGCATACTTTGTAATAGGCTTAACAATGCTAATAATGTCAGTCTCTTGAAAGCCTTGTTGGCGAATCGGTTTTTCGTACTTGTATTCGTAACTATTAACCTGACCTGAGATATAAAGCACTGGCACTGATCCAAACCATGCATCCGCTATACCAGTTATCATATTGGTCGCTCCTGGACCGCTGGTAGAAATGGCAACGCCCAGTTTATCATTCTCAATAGCATAACCTTCAGCGGCAAAGGCAGCTGACTGCTCATGATATGTTTGGATAAATCGCATTCCGGGAGTACGAGCAATGGAATCTACAAGGTGAGTAATCATACCACCTATGTAGCCATACACGTCATTAACTCCGTGCTGCTGAATAAAAGAAGCTATGTAGTCTGAGGCTTTCATTATCCTATGAATCTTTCAATTTCGTCAATACAGATGCTGTATACATTCTCTTTCTGGTAACGCTTGTACCAGTCAGACGTCAGTATTGCACAGTTTTTGGCATCCAATCTGGGCTTCCAACCTAAACGTGTCTTGGCTTTAGTGATATCCAGCATCAGTAGGTTAGCCTCATGCAATGCATTAGGATCTGAGACATCCTTAAGTTCTCCATAACCAAAGTTCTCAATCATGGCTGTGGCTACTTCCCATACTGTGAGCACGCTCTCCTGTTCCGGTCCAAAGTTCCAACCCTCACAATACTCTATAGGATTCTCCCACATTTTTTGAGCTAGCAGCATATAGCCACTCAGCGGTTCAAGTACATGTTCCCAAGGACGCACAGCCTTCGGTGAGCGAATCTCAATGGGCTTACCAGCCTCCAAAGCACGGATGCAGTCAGGGATAATACGGTCCTTTGCCCAGTCGCCACCACCAATCACATTACCAGCACGGACACTGGCAAGACTCACATGATGTTTCTTTCCATAATCCTCAGGATTAAAGAAACTCCTGCGCCAGCTCTGGATGGCTATCTCGCAAGCGCCTTTACTGGAGCTATAAGGGTCGTATCCACCAAATGGATCATCCTCCTTGTAGCCTCGCATCTGCTCCTTGTTGTCGTAACACTTATCGGTGGTTATCATCACACCTACCTTCACGCTATCCGTTGCACGAATGGCCTCCATGATGTTGATGGTTCCCATCACGTTGGTTTGATAGGTATCAACTGGAATCTCGTAACTGAGGCGTACCAAAGGCTGTGCTGCAAGATGGAAAACAATCTCTGGCTGATAATCTGCAAAGATTTCCTTCATCTTCTGGCCGTCACGTATATCTGCACGAATGTCTGCCTTTATCTTCTTACCAATGCCAGAGAGTACAAAGTTGTCCTTCTCTGAATAAGGTTCCAGACCTACGCCTACCACCTCTGCACCCAGTTCGTGGAGCCAGATGGAGAGCCAGGAACCCTTGAAACCAGTATGACCGGTTACAAGGACTCGTTTGCCTTTATAAAAGTTATTGAAAACGTCTATGTTCATGTCTCTTGAATCTTGAATCATGAAACCTGAAACTTATTTTGCATGTTCAGTGCAAAATTCTCGTATGCACTTAATCATCCACTGATTCATCTCCTTGGTCATTCCAGGAAATACACCAATCCAGAAGCCATTGGTCATCACAAAGTCGGTATTCTTCAGTTCACCCACGATGCGATAGCCCTCGCCCGTCTGACGCATCTCATCAAAGCAAGGATGCTTAGTCAGATTACCGGCAAAGAGGTTGCGGGTCTGAATCTTGTTCTGCTCCAAATAACCAGTCAGCTCATTGCGGGTGAATCCAGCATCTTCTTTCACGGCAATCAGGAAGCCAAACCAGCTAGGATTGCTGTTAGCCTCAGCTACAGGAAGAATCAAGCCGGGAACATCTTTCAGACCTTCATAAAGCATTTGGTAGTTAGCACGACGGGCTGCAACAATCTGATCCAGCTTATCCAACTGAGCACAACCTACAGCAGCCTGCATATCAGTAATCTTCAGGTTGAAACCAAAGTGGCTGTAAACATACTTATGGTCATAGCCCTTAGGCAGTTCACCAAACTGGCCGGTGAAACGCATACGGCAAGTATTGTCCACACCAGATGCACACCAGCAGTCACGTCCCCAATCACGGAAAGAGAGCGTAATTTTGTTCAGCTCAGGATCGTTGGTATAAACGGCTCCACCTTCGCCCATGGTCATGTGGTGAGGAGGATAGAAACTGCTGGTACCAATATGTCCCCATGTGCCAGTTTTCTTGGTGACACCATCAATGGTATATTCGGAACCCAACGCATCACAGTTATCCTCAATCAGCCAGAGGTTATGCTTCTCGCAGAAAGCAAGTACGGCCTTCAGGTTGAATGGATTGCCCAATGAGTGAGCCATCATCACAGCCTTAGTCTTCGGGCTGTATGCAGCCTCCAACTGGTTGACATCGATGTCAAAGCCAGGCAGAGCAACATCCACAAACACAGGGATAGCGCCATACTGGATAATTGGAGTTACAGTTGTAGGGAATCCGGCTGCTACCGTAATCACCTCATCACCTTTTTTGATTCTACGGTCACCAAGCTTATGAGAGGTCAGGGTATAGAATGCTAGAAGGTTGGCGCTGGAACCTGAGTTGGTCACTGCACAATACTTAACACCAAGCCAGTCAGCCAGACGACGTTCAAACTTATGTGTCCAAGGACCTTGGGTCAACCAGAAATCCAGCGATGAGTCAACGAGATTCACCATCTCCTCATCGTTGAAGTAACGACCACCGTAATGGACAAATGTCTTACCCGGTTCAAACTCCTTCTTCTGGGCATGAACCTCCTTATAATACTCACGAGTCAGCTCAAGGATTTGAGCCTTTAATTCTTCTTTTTTAGCCATATATTTAACTTTTTTATTCTTTTGGTACTTCACGCTCCCACTTTTTCCAGGGTGCTTTATTCTCTTTCAGAAGATTCTCCAGCATCGTTTTTTCTCGAATGTTGTCCATACACTGCCAGAAACCTTCGTGAATGTAGGACATCAGCTCTCCTTTAACAGCAAGAGTCTCCAATGGTTTGCGTTCGAACACGCAACTGTCACCATCCAGCAAATCAAAGATGGCAGGTTCCAGCACCATATATCCTGCATTGATGGGTGCACCATCGCTGGCGTTTTTCTCTCTAAATGCCCTTACAGCCCCATTACTTATGTCAAGAACACCCTTTTCTTGAGCCATCTTGACAGCAGTCAGGGTAGCAATCTTTCCATGATTCTTATGAAACTCGACAAGTTTATTGATATCCACATCACAGACGCCATCACCATAGGTCATCATGAAGGTCTCATTACCAACATATTCCTGCACACGTTTGATACGACCACCGGTCATGGTGTTGTAGCCCGTATCGACCACAGTCACCTTCCAAGGCTCCAACTTGCTATGATGCACTGTCATCTCGTTCTTCCCATCACGGAAGTCAAAGCTCACATCACTGTTGTGCAGAAAATAGTTTGCAAACCATTCCTTAATGTATTCCTGCTTGTATCCGGCACAGATGACAAACTCGTTATGACCATAATAGGCATACTCCTTCATGATGTGCCAAAGAATAGGCATACCACCAATCTCAATCATGGGTTTCGGCTTAAAAACAGACTCCTCTGAGATACGGGAGCCAAAACCACCTGCTAAAAGTACAACTTTCATATAGTTCAAAATTAGTTATCAAAGATTAGGGCGTCGACCAATTATTTTTTTTGCTATACGAATAAAAGTATCACAAGCCTTCGTTCCAAAAATAATAAGCGACCAATAATAAATATTAAAATAAAACGATTTATCAAACCCCAAATTCCTAAGTTTTTCACAATGGTCTTTGAATTCTTTTAACCCATATGGACGTGTAAAACTCATCAAAGGATAACTATACTTGGACATCTGCAACTTGATACTAGTTGTTGAATCTATATTATGAATTTTATCAATATAGCTTGTAATCTTAAGAAATCCTTTGATGTAGTTCAGGTTGTTGGAAACAAGCTTTCCTGGCTCATATTTGCCCTTTTCTGAATCACTCATTCCAAAAAAGGACACCTCACTACCAGCATCCCTTACAAAAATCTCCGGATAATAGGCTGAAGGGTATTTCATTACGACCTCAGCCATCATATAAAGCTGATAAAGCAAAGTTCCATCTAGTTCTTCAACTACAGGCAACACATATGCATAGTCACGTTTTATTGTAAAACCTGACATAAAAACGCTTTTTTGAAAGAAAGCTTCATATGTCTCAACTCCTGGATTAAAATAGGTCAATTTATCATAGTACTTAAAAACACCCATATTACTTATCCATGCCCTTAGGACATATCCTAATTGGTGGTTCCTTTCAAGAAATTCTAAAAATCCGTCTAACCTACCAGGCTCAAACACATCATCATCACCCATATAGGTTACATACTCCCCATCGGCCTGCTTAATACATTGACGAAAGTTCTTTCCATGACCAAGGTTTGGTTCATTTTCAACGTATTTTACATTATAGACAGTTTCAGTCTTAAAATCCTCGACAACCTTGCGAACCTCCAGTCGTTTTGGAGCCTTGTCTTCGCAAACCACAATCTGCACCCTATCTTTATACTTCGTATCAACGCTATGCAGCAACCTGTCAAGTGTTTCAGGACGGTTATAGCTAGGGATGCAGATGGAAATTAGAAATTTTTTTTCTTCCATAGTTAGTCCAAATAACCTTTATAATATGTTTCAATATACTCTTTCAGAGAGACCTTCCAATCACGCATCGCATTCACGCCTCGTATATCAAGTTTGCGAGTCCATAGACGCTCGCAGGCAGGACGGTCAGCGAAATATTCTTTGGCGAAGTATTCAGATGTCACGACATTGATCTTTATTTCTTCCTCTTTGCCTAGAATCTTCAGCAGTTCTTGGCAAACTTCCAAGCGTGATGTCTGTCCTCCGCATACGCAGTTGTAAAGCCCCCAATATTCTTTCAGAATAAGGTTTTTAATGGTACGTGCAAAGTCATGTGTATAGGTTGGTGTTCCGTCCTTATCATTCACGATAAACAATTCTTTCTTACCGTCTTTCAGCTGCTTCATTATCTTCTGGATAAACTTCTTATCCTTGCTGGGACCAGCACCCATCATCCAGCCTGCACGACATACAAGATAACGTTTGGCATTCTCTACAACAAACCGTTCTCCCATATACTTGGAGCGAGCATATACACCAAGCGGATTGGGTTGATCCCAATCATCATAGAGTTGTTTCTTACCATCAAAGATACCTGCTGTACTGATGTACAACAAAGGAATATTCAGGGTATTAGCAATATATACTGCATTCTCTACGCAAAGGGTATTCGTTAGATACACTTCGTCAGCATTCTGCTCGCACCACTCCAAATCCGTATATGCACCAAGATGGAAGAGATAGTCTGGTTTGAACTCCTCTACATCCTTCTTGTAGGCATCGTAATCACGGAAATCCAGGAACGACAGCCAATCTGCATTCACATCCTTGTCCGTACACTTGATGATGTAATCATTCTTGAACTGCTGGTAGAAAGCTTCTCCTAACATACCACCGCAACCAGCAATATAGATTTTTTTCTTCATAGCTTTTATTCTTTTCAATATAAAAAACTCGATTACAATAATTTCTGATATAAGACTGAAATAGTTGTTATTATCATAAACATGCTAGTCCGCATTCGCAAAATAGGAGTCTAACCAATCAGTTCGTTTTTTAAAGAAATCGATGACATAATCTACTTCCTCTTCCCAAGTTTCGAATGCATGCAATCCATTTCCATAATATTTCCCTAATATGGGATATAACTCAAATTCATTCTCTTGTGCACATTTAAGGAGCGCGCGCAACTGCTCCATACGTTCAATAATAGTAGGAATACATGGTTTTAATTTAAGCCATTCTTCATATACTATTTTATTGAAGTAAGGGTCTTGTGTAAGATACTTAAAGTAACCTGTTTCTTGATAAAGAATTGCAGATTTAGGATCTATCTCATATGGTGGTTTATACCAACCTTGGGTTAAATCCAATCCGCCATTACCCAAACTCCATTCAGCATCCCACAACGGACCGGCTTCAATCATTGCTTCCCTATTCCGAATAATATAATAATAATTTACATCATAGTTAGCTAAAACCTGCTGATCCATATACCACTTCGCAAAACTGCTCACATCGATTAATCCCCGATATGATAATATGTCTCCGGTTTCTATGGACTTGATTGCACGCCCCATTTCCGTCATTAAATCTCTGATGTAAACAAAACCATCATCATTCTCCTTGATTTCTCCTTTATCGGGATTTGGATACTTAAACACAAAAAAGTAGTAAAACCACGGCTCTAAAAAAAAGAGAGGCTCTTCATAGTAATACTTATCCTGCTCTATAAAAAAACCATCTTTCTCTATTTTAATTCTATTCTTGTCTTCCTCTAATTGATCTGTTAATAGGTACACCCCCCTATATTTATTGTTAATATAAAGATCAACATATTTATAGTTTGAAGTAAAGCTAAAACTTGAAGCTCTTGACACTTCAAACATTAATGATGTACGAATTAACGACTTATCGGAATTCATACTTAATAACACCCAATCTTTGCACGCGGGATTGCCAAAAACAGATGTCCTTTTATTAAACTTGATTTTATATGGTTTTTTATAAGACTCCCAGGATCCATGGCCACGTCCTCTTACTTGACACAAAGAATCAATTGGTAAATAATCGTTATCGTTATTAATTCTGATTTGGGCGTTAACATACTCTGTTTTTGAATCAATTTCTGACCCAGTTTCAGTATTAATCTCGACTATTGGAAGTCCATTATCTACTTTTATATGTAATGTATAGCAAAGAGTATCGCCTTTAGCATTTGTAAAGTAATAACGGACAGGCTGATTAAAATCATTTTGAGTAATCCCTGATTCTTGAATTGCCCCCCCCACTTCTACTTTTGCAAACTTACCACTAAATGAGGCTATAAGCTTTCTAGTGCCTGTATGGGGTATCAACGTTTCTATAACACTATCGTTACCCATCGTGATAAATATGTCTTCACAAAGCTGCGGATTGTTTGACTTTAGAAATGCGAAACTTTCAACTTTTAGAGTTGATTCAACGACGTCGGTCAGATTGTCTTCTCTTGTGCAAGAGAACACAAACAATACAAGTGCAAGCAAATAGAATGTTCTTTGCCAAAAGCCCATAAAACAGTCTTTCAACATGGTACTATGGTGTTATTAAGTATTACCTATCCTTTATAGACAAAATTACAGTCGCTATCTTTCAAAAACGGGGCTTTTGAATCTTTATCAGAAAGCACCGGCATCTTATTATCTAACCCTAACAATTTCCAGTCAACATTTATGTCCGGATCATTCCAACGAATGTTCCTATCGCACTCCTTGCTATAGAGGTTATCACACTTATAGACAAACTCTACATCGTCCGTCAAGGTCAAAAAGCCATGACCAAAACCCTGAGGAATGTAAAACTGTCTCTTATTTTCAGCAGACAACTCTACTGCAGTCCACTGACCGTAAGTTGGTGAACCTTTACGGATATCAACAGCTACATCCACTACAGCACCTCGCACAACACGTACCAATTTAGCCTGCGCCATCGGATTCTGCTGATAGTGAATACCTCGCAATGTCCCTTTCTTGGCCGTGAAACTCTGGTTGTCTTGCACAAAGTTCACATTTATGCCCACGTCCTCCATATTTTTCTGCGACCACGATTCCATAAACCAGCCTCTATGGTCACCAAAGCACTGGGGTTCCAATATCACCACCCCAGGCAGTTTTGTTTCTATCTTTTTGTATGCCATTATTCCCAATCTAATGTTTTTACCCAGTCAGCTGTTGCCAAAACGGCCTCTTTGAAATCCCATTTAGGCTGGTAGCCAGTATCTCTGTACAACTTGGTTACATCCACGCTGGTATAGTCCACATGGAAGTCCTCTTTATAGGTTCCAAGACGAATTTCAACACCAGGTGCCAAAATATCACGAACTTCGCCCACGATATCCTTCAACGGGCGACGACGGTCACTGCCAATGTAATACACGGAATCTATCTTGCCCTTCTCACCAGCAAGAACTAATCCTGCTATGGTATCTTCAATATAGTTCCAGTCATAAAGATGGATACCTTCTGTCAAGTCAAGAGCCTCTCCACGAAGCAGTTTGTGAACGAACAAGTTTGTACTTCGGTGAGAGCGATCACCCACGCCAAATGTATTGGCAAATGCCACGCATAGGAATGGGACCCCCTTCTGTGCTGCAGTAGCATGAGCCATTACACGAGCAGCCTGTTTAGCAGCACCATATACGTTACAGTGAGCTCCAGCATTATGGCTCAGGGTTTCATGCTCACTAATCATATACTCAGAGAAAGAAGTGCTGAACAAGAATCTCTTGCACCCCATCTTTCCTGCCTCAGCCACGGCATCACAGATAGGTTTGATGTTCTGTATCTGAGCAGCATAATCATTGGTTGCCTTTCCATAGCCGCCCCATGACAGATAGTAGAATATATCTATATCCCTTGTCTGTGTGAGTTCTGAAAGATGGTCAAAGTCCTCAAAGAAGGCCTTCACCAGTTCAAAATTAGGGTACTTTTTATACTCTTCCATGTTCTCCGGATCTGGAACGAAAGCTACCACATGTGCGCCTTCTTCCAAATAATGACGGAGCAGGTGCTGACCAATAAAACCGGATGCACCAGTCATTGCAATTGTCTTCATATACTTTATTTAATTATTCTGAATGTATCTGCGTCTACTTCGCGTTTCTTTTCCTCTATCACCTGGAGCAAGTACTGACCATATTGATTCTTCTTCATAGGTTCAGCCAATTCACGCATACGTTCCTCACTAATCCATCCTTTACGGTAAGCTATCGCCTCTAGGCAGGCAACCTTCAATCCTTGCCTCTTTTCAATCACTTCCACAAATGTTGAAGCCTCAGAGAGCGAATCATGGGTACCAGTATCCAACCATGCAAAACCACGACTAAACACCTGAACTTTCAGTTCTCCATCTTTCAGGAACTCTTGGTTCACTGTTGTGATTTCCAGCTCACCTCGAGCAGAGGGTTTGATATGTTTGGCCACATCTACCACCTTATTGGGATAGAAATAGAGCCCCACTACAGCATAATTACTCTTCGGGTTCTTAGGCTTTTCCTCTATGCTAAGGCAATTGCCCTTATTGTCGAACTCAGCCACGCCATAACGTTCCGGGTCGTTCACCCAATAACCAAAGACAGTTGCTTTCCCGTTCTGTTCTGCATCTACTACAGCTTCATGAAGTTTACCTGTAAACCCAGAGCCATAAAAAATGTTATCTCCCAAAACAAGGCAAGCACTATCATTTCCTATGAACTTCTCGCCGATAATGAAAGCTTGGGCAAGTCCATCGGGCGATGGCTGCTCTGCGTACTCAATGTGTACACCATAATCAGAACCATCCCCGAGAAGTCTTTTGAAACCAGGTAAATCGTATGGTGTAGAGATAATGAGTATATCTCTTATCCCTGCCAACATCAGTGCACTGACGGGATAATAGACCATAGGTTTATCGTAAATTGGGAGCAACTGTTTGCTCACACCCTTGGTGATTGGGTAAAGGCGAGTACCGGAGCCACCGGCCAAAACTATTCCTTTCATACTTCGTGTATCTAATTATTAATAACCAAAGCTTTTAATTGTTTTATTAGATCGTTCGTAAACTCATTTGCACCTACATGATTTAAATGTGTTCCATCTTGAAAATACTCGTTATTATGGACATACTTAGGATCGTTCGAATAATCCAAAAAGAGAATATCCAATTCGTCACATTTATCTCGAAGGTCTTTAAGCACTTCTGCATTCTGACCATACCATACTGGGGAAACAACAAAAACGCATTTCACATCTTTCGTTTTCTTCAAGAATGCTTGCATGTAGTACCACTTGATAGAATCATATTCTTTACCAACAAGATCATCATATAACAGATTAACATCTCTTTTTACTTTCATTTCGTCAAAACTTACATCCAGCGGTCTGAAGCCATTCACGCCTTCTCCTGATCTTGAAGTATGTAAGACGTAAAATGCCATATCGATTAGGAAAGTTGTATTATACCGATAAAAGCCACTTATCATTTTATATTTTGATGTAGGATCGACTTTCCAGAAGAGGCTATCAATTCCATCTCGATCATAATACCTTTTGAGGCTACCTAAATCACTCTGGCTATCATGACCTAACAAATCATAATCTGCATTAATATCATATACAATTAACTTTGGTGTATGTCGTTGCAAAAGCATCAACATTCTGCCATAATTCAATACCACGCCACTGCCCCGTTCGCCACAATTATAACAGGAAAGGCCTAACGAGTCTGATATCATAGAAGAATTATAATGATGCTCTGCTCTTGATGAGCCAAATATCAATATATCATCATTTACTTTGTTGCATATATAGTTCGCCCTTCCAGTAGTCCCACAATCAACACGACTTGAAACGTAACCCATTATGCCACCAAAAAAGAAATCGGATATTACAAGGAGGCATAATATGACCACCAATCTTAATAGGAACTTTTTCATTATCATTAAAAGTTTGCATAAATAAACTGGTCTGAACCTAATACTCCCGCAGAAAGGATAATAATTAGAATCACAAGATATGTCACCCATCGAATTACCATATGACGACTACTCATCAATTTTATCTTATTTGGAAAGAATTCATCATAAAAGTCCTTGATGAAAAGAATACTTATCGCCAAAAGAATAAAAGGGAGATTAACCACATCCAGCATTATACTTTTAGGCAAGCTAAAATCAAACATCCTCGTAATTACCCCATATGCATCTGAAAGTGTTGGCATTCTAAAGAACACCCATGCAAAATTCACAAGCATAAAAGTAAATATAATTCGTGACGCCTTAACCAATTTATTCTGACCTTTATATTTTTGAATGCCCAATGCTTTTTCGACGATTTGCGTAAGGCCATGCATACACCCCCAAACAATAAATGTCCAATTCGCGCCATGCCAAATACCACTAACTAAGAAGGTCACAAATATATTCCAATAGTTTTTTAACTTCGAACATCTGCTTCCACCAAGTGGGATGTATACATAATCCTTTAACCATGTCGATAAAGAAATGTGCCATCTATGCCAAAATTCTGTTATACTAACAGAAAAATAAGGTCGTTTAAAATTTTCGGTCAGCTCAAATCCTAGTGTTTTTCCTACACCTAAGGCCATAAGTGAATAACCTGCGAAATCTGCATAGATCTGTATTGTATAAAGAATGCTAGCTACAAAACAGGTTACACCCGTATAGTTTAAATAGCTTGATAATACAACATCAACATATAAGCCTACTCGATCAGCAACAACGACCTTCATAAACATACCCCATAGAATAAATTTGAGACCTTCAACTGCTTTCTCATAATCAAAATATGGGCGGAAGCTCTTAATCTGAGGGATAACTAAAGAAGCTTTATTAATAGGTCCAGACACTATTGAAGGGAAAAAAGAAATAAAAAGCATATAATCGATAATATTCCTTTCCGCCTTAATTCTCCCATAATAGGCATCTATCATATACCCTACTGCTTGGAACGTGAAAAACGATATACCAACAGGGACTGCCCAATTCAGGCCAGGAAGAGAAAAGTCTAATCCAATTAACGACAATCCCTGACAGATACTATCATTCAGAAAATTAGAATATTTGAATAACAACAGAGGGATAAGTCCTAACACGATCCAAAAACCGACCATGCACCTTTGCTTCCTGTTCTTTGTTCCCTTTAACTCATTATTCTCTTTCTTACTCTCCAAAAACTGCCCCCCCCCAATATGTTACAAGAGTAACAAATAGAAGAACCAATGCGAATGTTGGCTTCCAGCTAATATATAATGAATAACTAACAATTAGTAGGTACAAGTTTCTTAACTTTCGATATTTTGCAGGTATTACATAATAAAGAAGGAAAAGAATAGGGAATATAACTATGAAATTAAACGAATTATAGACCATGATCAAATCTTAATTGGTATAAAACAAGTTTATTGCCTCTGTAACTCTCTTTAAAGCTCGCTCTGGTGTGAACTCATCTTGTATATACTTCTGCATCAGAAGAGTCTCTTCTTTATACTCAATTTCACTCTTTTTCATGAAATCGGCTATCGTATTACACCAATTATCCAAACCATCTTCCACTAAATAGTATTGTAAACTATCCGGATAATACTGACGAGTTGCTGGAGTAGAGCTTATGAAACACGGCACGCCATATTGAATGGATTTTAGAATATTAATGAGTCCGGATACTGCATCACTTCTTAAAGGCAAGAGCACACAAAAAGCATTGATCATTTTCTCATAATACTTATCTGTGGGAAGGTTATAATACACTTCTACATTAGGAGGTAATGATGTGATTTGACTTTCAAAATCTGATTTTAAAGCCACACATACAAAGCGTTGTTCTGGAAACCTACTAGCCAAACCAACAATCAATTTCCAATCACGGTTTGTCATGCCTCCTGTAAAGAAATAGCGACCTTCTACCCTATTGTAATTATTAGGAGGAGTGAAACTATCAGTATCATCAAAAACGTCAGGGAAAAAGAAGAACTTAGCCCCAGATTCTAATGGTACATTGAAAAGATGCTTATATTGTTCAATACTTCCCTTTGAGTTAACAAATATAATGTTATTCTTGTTCAAAATGGTTTTATGTAACATCCAGCCTAGGAGACCCCCTCTTCTACTCGGAGTAAGAAAATTCATGAGAATCATTCTCCTTACACCAAATAAAGAACTCATAAGGTTGATTATTTGACCTGTCACTGAGTACCATACAATGATAGCATCATCTTTATTTGATTTTATCAAAATATGATAAGATTGCTTAATCTGGAGCCAATAATTCTCAATTCGTCCCATAATACCTTCTCTAATTAATTGGGATAGCCTCTTCTTGACTCCAACGGCAATTGTTTCAAATCCTTCAACCGAAAGCCGTTCAATCCATTTTTTATCGTTGTCTTTAAGTGGACAGTCTAATAATACGTATAGTTTCTTACCCATCGAGATTTAACATTATATACTATTAAAGAATAGCAATCATCATATTAAGGCATCGCTGTAACTGTTCGGTGAAGCCCGTAAGACTTTTGGTCTATAACCTTTAGCCCTACCGATGGCTTTACCATCTGCAAGGACTTCACCTTGATTTATAAATTAAATGTTTATTGAATTCAGTTTATATCTTCCCAAAATTCAGGAAGCAGTTTATACATATCCTCCTCCTTTGTATCCTTGATATGATCAAGGACGCAAGTCAGCCATCGCTCGGGGTTCTTCCCTTTCACCTTACATGCGCCAAAGAATGAGTACATCATTGCCGCACGCTCACAGGCATCATCGTTCTGACAGAACAGATAAGCCTTCTTTCCCATGACCATGGCACGGATTTCCCTCTCGGTATCATTGTTATCCAGTGGCATTTCTGGGATATCAAGATAAGCAGTCAGCTCTTCATAATGACGAATGACATAGTTCAGCGCCTTGTACATCTGCGAGTTCTGATCGTATTTGAGAATCTCATTCAGACACCACAGATGGAATGTCTTCCATAAGGGGCGGGCAATGTCATTGCGTAGATCTGAAATTCTCGCACCCTGCGCACCCTCATGTTTGATCATCTCCTCCACGGCATAGATTTCCTGGAATAACAGCATTCCCGGCATCGCACCCTTCGGATTTTCCTTCATGGCTCGCTCATGGTCACGTCTTGCATGGGCAGAGCACCTGCAAAGTACACGTCCCACTTTCTTAATCCAATCATAACCCGGGTAAGCATCACATATAAGCGCTAGGCCACTCCAGTTCGACAACTGGGTTTGGATAACCTCCTTCCCTCGCCCGCACCCTTTTCCGAGAGTCGTCAGGAATATCGGAATTCCTGTATCTATATTCCGGTACTCTATAATATACTGTTTGACAGTCCTATGCTTCTCGTTGTCCACCACTGGCATCGGACTTCCGTCTGCTGCCAGATAGCGTCCATTCATTACATACTGCTCTTGAAGCTTATATAATGGTGCCAGGGCATCACAAACATCCACATGCCAGTCATTGACTGTTGCGGGAGCCAGTGTCAGCCCGTCACGTTTCATCTGGTTTATCTGGCGGTTGAATGGCATGTGATCCATATACTTGCGGACCTCTAACTGAGCCAGCAGTTTGTTAGAGGCATAGCTCTTCCAAATCTGTTCCTGATGCCGTTCCTTTCTGGCCAGACGCTCTGCCTCTTTCTGCAAGCGATACTTCCTGACTGTTTCAAGAGCCTGCTTGTATTCATCCTTCTGCTTGTCAGTCAACTCGAGCGATGCGAGAATCTTCTCATGAAGCGTTGTACGGTCATCCTCCGAGACAATGAAACGCTCACTCTTCTGAGTGAATATCATTCTGACCAGTTCTGCAATCTGGCGGTTCTTCGACTTCTCGTTTTTGAATATCTTCTCGAGGTTTGACTTGATCTCGCCTGCGATGGCCGTCTGGGCCTCTTCGGATGCAGTCTTAAACCTCGACAAGTATTCCTGGATATCAGCATTCTTACGACTGGTCATCTCAGAGAACAGGCGAAGGAACCCCTCCATCTGTGACGCCATCTTAGCAAGGAAATGGCTTTCGGCATCATTCTTTGCCTTTCTTATCTTCTCATCAGTCTCTTCAATAAGCTTCTGCTGCATCTGTTCGAAGGACTTCATCATATCCTCCTTCTGCTTCTCGATGGCAAGCTTGTCCTTTTCTATAGAAGCTCGCTCATCTGCAAATTCGGACTCCACCTCTTCACGGATACGCTTCTCAGCTTCTGCCATCCTGCGTTCCACCTCCGCCCTAATGATATCCTCACGTGTAGCACGCTCCAAATCCAGCGCACGCTCAGTCCGGTCCAGACGGGAGGTTGCTCCCGCCAGCTGCTCATGCATATTGGAAAGTTTCTCTTCCAATGCCTGATTCGGACTGAGACAGATCTTTGCCATGGCTTTAAACTTTTATGCGAATGTACTGTTCCAGTTGGCTGGCACTAATGTCACCGGGAAGAATCAGGGTCACTTCATTGGGATACACGAGCTTCAGGAATCGTGTGCGCTGCATGTGAGTACTTGGGGACTGTCTAAACTCATCTCCCGTAAGATTTACCTCTGCAAAGAGAGGTTTCTTGTCTTGTTTCTTGTTGTTCATTGTCGCTAAAATACTAAAGTGAAATTTCAGCGGCCGCTCGGCTTTGCCGCTTATTCGAGCAGCGCGAGTCTTAAGAAAGGTACGTACATTATTTTATATGGCAATGACGGGTTTCACCGAACAGTTACGCATCGCTTTAAGCTGTCAACCCAATATGGTATATTGAGACCAAACACAGCCTTGAATTTCGATTTATCCAATACTGAGTAAGCGGGACGTTTTACAGGGCTGGGGAATTCATTGGAATGGCAGGGTTGAATGTCACAATCAGTTTGGCCACTGTACTTAGCAATCATCTTTGTGAAATCAAACCAGGAACATACTCCTTCATTACTGTAATGATATATACCTGTATTGCCTTCAAACTTCTGCTCCTCAATTATAACGTAAATGACTTTGGCCAAATCATAAGCATATGTGGGTGCCCCCACCTGATCAAAACCCACTTTTAATTCGGGCTTCGTAACTGTTAGATTCAACATTGTCTTCACAAAGTTCCTACCGAACTCTGAATATAACCAGGCTGTGCGGAAGATGAGATAATTTCCTCCTGTTTGCTGAATGTTCTGCTCACCATGTAGCTTAGTAAAACCATAGACTCCGGTAGGTGTTCCTTTCTGGTCTTCTCTACAAGGAGTATTATATGAATCACCTCCAAACACATAGTCTGTACTGATATGAACCAGCAGACCACCAACTTCCTTCATGGCAATAGCCAAGTTCTTAGGGGCCTTGGCATTCAGTAACTCAACCAATTCATACTTCTCTGGATCTTCAGCTCCATCCACATTAGTCCATGCTGCACAGTTAACGATAACTTTCACATCATTCTCCTTCACCATCTGGCGAATGGCATCAAGACTGGTGATATCAAGTTGGGTGGTTGTGGTATCAACATCATCACCAGCAAGCTTATAGAGCATCTCTAAGGATTCTGGATGTTCGTCGCAAACGTCAGTGAAAATGTATTTGTATTTAGAGCCTTTGGTAACAATGCGCATTTCATTACCCAATTGTCCATTAGCTCCAGTGACTAATATCGTCATAATGAAACATTATCTATTTTCGTATTGGTTCTCGTAATACTTCAGATAATCACCAGAAGTTACATTATCGAGCCACACTTGGTTATCAAGATACCATTTCACGGTCTTCTCAATACCCTCCTCAAATTGAAGGCTTGGTTCCCATCCAAGTTCTTTCTGAAGTTTAGTTGAGTCAATAGCATAACGAAGGTCGTGACCAGCGCGGTCGGTCACGTATGTGATCAAATCCATGTCAGTACCCTCTGGACGGTCCAGAAGACGGTCAACTGTATTAATCAAAACCTTGATAATATCAATGTTCTTCCACTCATTGAAACCACCAATGTTGTAGGTCTCGGCAATCTTGCCCTGATGGAAAATCACGTCAATGGCTCGTGCATGGTCTACCACATATAACCAATCACGTACATTCTCGCCCTTTCCATAAACAGGAAGCGGTTTGCGATGACGAATATTGTTAATGAACAGAGGAATTAGTTTCTCAGGGAATTGATAAGGGCCGTAGTTGTTGCTGCAGTTCGTGACAATTGTAGGCATACCAAAGGTATCATGGAATGCACGAACAAAGTGATCAGAGCTAGCCTTTGCTGCGGAGTACGGGCTGTGCGGCTGGTACTTCAAATCTTCCGTAAAAAACTTTTTACCGTATGCCAAATGGTGCTTTCCGCTGCTAGCTTTAGTGGTAAAGGGCGGCTCTATTCCTTCAGGATGCGTCATTTCAAGGGCTCCATACACCTCATCAGTAGAAATATGGTAGAAGCGCTTGCCTTCATACTTCTCCGGCAGACTCTCCCAATAGGCTTTTGCTGCCTGGAGGAGTGATAGTGTACCCATCACATTAGTTTGTGCGAAGGTAAACGGATCTTTGATGCTCCTATCCACATGACTTTCTGCTGCAAGATGAATAATACCATTCACTCTCTCGTCTTTCATCAGATTTAATACCCCCTCAAAGTCGCAAATATCCATCTTCACAAACTTATAGTTGGGCTTGTTCTCAATATCTTTAAGATTAGCCAAGTTTCCGGCATAGGTAAGTTTGTCCAGATTGACAATCTTATAATCCGGATATTTATTTACAAATAGACGAACTACGTGACTGCCTATGAATCCGGCACCACCTGTTATAATAATACTCTGCATCTTTATTGTTATTTATTATCAATCATAAACCCTATTATCCGTTCTGCTCGCTTCTCAATTGACAATCCAGCTGCCGTTGCTTGCGCACATTCGCTTAGTTTTAGACGTAATGCGGTATCTTTCTTCAGTCGAGCGATTGCGTCAGCAATCGCGTCAATGTCATGGCAATCTATCAGAATACTGTTCCTTTCATTCAGGATATCATAATTAAACGGGGCATCTGTCGATATTACGGGTAGCCCACATGCCATTGCCTCAATAATTGCATTGCTACAGCCTTCATTCTCTGTTGGAAGTACAAAGACATCAGCTGCATTCAGCCACTTAGGGATTATATCGTGAGCTATTCGCCCTTTTTGAATAATTCCCTCATAGTCAGGGTCTTCATTTCCACTTCCAATGAATACCGCCTTAATATGCTTATCTCCTATCTTCTTTAATGCTTCATTCAGTCGCAGTGTCCCCTTTCGTGACACAAACTGTCCAACAAATGCAACCACAAAGTCATCCTCCACAAGCCCAAACTCTTTCCGATACTGATGTTTTCCCATTTTCCTAAAAAGCGATTGGTCAACGGCATTGGGAATTACCCAACTCTTCTCATTGTCCACGAGATTTAACCTTATACACTCCTGCTGGTTCTTAGTCGACACGCTCACAACACCACTTAAATACTTACGTATTTCATTAAGATAAGACATTGGCTTTTGAACGTAATAAGACACATCCTCCTCTCCTGATGCTCCAAACAAAGGAATTCCTGCATTTTTTGCTAAAGGATACAGCGCGAAGATGCATTGTCAAAAATGACCATAACATACATCTGGTGTCTGCTTAATCTTTCGAAATGCTCTATTAATTGCTTGCTCATATGTCCCAAATCGAATTTTTAAGCCTGTGTTCCCAAAAGAAATGATATATGGCCTATAGACCTCAATTTCATTCCCTTTAGCCGTTTTATACTTATAGTGTCTTCTGGCTAATGGAATATGCCGAACAAGACACTTGGTCAATGACTGCGGTGCAATCACAGTCACTCTATGTCCGAGGTCAGCAAAGGCACGACATAATTGATCTACAAAGACAAAATCAATGGTCCTAGATGTAGGATATGATGGAGATACAACACAAATATGCATTAGAAAAATGTTATTACAAAATCATAATTATATCCAGCTAGAGAAAACAAGAAGAAACACAAAAGAATCATGCACATCACTATTATTCTAAATGGCTCTGAACCACGCATCCTTTTACATATATTAGGCAGTAATATATAAATAGATGGAGTAAAATATGCTGTTAGTCTACCTGCAATTGTAGAATCCATGCCCACACCAACAAAATCTATAATTAATACTATAATAAGAGAATTAAACATTAATTTTTCTATTCCCACCATCTTTTTGATATTTCCATAAACTGCTACAAATAGTAAAACTACAAAATGAACGAAAAAGAAAAGGTATGTGCTCGCTCCCCCATTTGATTCATTAACCTGTGAATACACCTCAGGAATATCAATGTAAGTAATCCCCCAATATACTATAAGTTCTTTATTAATCGCTAGCACGATTACAAGAAATGCAAGAGCAAAAAGATAAAATAAGTTTATGCGAATATTATATAATATATACAAAAGAATAAACACAAAAGCTGTTTTATGAATTGTAAAAGCAATACCCACACAAAAAAGAAAAGTTATTAATTTCCTATTTAAAATAAGAGGGATTGACATCAAACATATAGAAATAGCTATATATTGACGATATATGAAAAGACTTTGATAAAACGATCCAAACAAGAACAACTCTAAAGACAAAAATTTATTACTCGAATATTTTCCTAAAAATAAAAGATATCCGCATAAAATAATAAGCCCATTTGAAAACACCAAAATATTGTGATTTCCACTTATAAGACTCAACAACTTATTATACAAACAATAACCTAATTCTCTGTTTGATCCTACTACTGGGCTACCATTGTTGAACAAATAAGAAAAAGAAACTCCTTTTATCTTTTCAAACAAATATAAATAGTCATCCACATCAGGGAATTTACTATTATCTTTGAAAACATAGCAAAAAAGAAGTAATTGGCCGCAAATTAACAAATACAATCTGTCTTTGGCTTTTTTCTTAAGACTCCCAGTATTGTAAATAAGAATATACAACGCCAAAAATAAAAAGAATAAAAATACTATTAGTATCATTTCATTTCATTTACTAAGTCAGCATTTATTTATCATACCTATGGAATGTTCATAAATAACCTGACGAATATTTATGGATCAGATTTGTGCCATAGGAGAATTTTACATCGTCTTCACAATGCCTGGGTCTCATTGTACCTATAGCCAACGTTTTCTTCATCCTCCTATTAAACGGTGATTAATTTACAAATCGTTCTGTAAACTGTCAATTTTCTTTCTTAGGAAAGCGAGTAAACTCGAGCGGACGTCCAGGCTTAAAAACAGCCATTTTGGGTAGTTTTGGCCACCTGAAGCGTCTAAATCATATTAAACTTTATTATTTTTTAATACCGATAGTCATCGGTAACATGTTCTTTGCAAGCAAAGCGGCAGAGCCGAGCGCTCGTAATCAGTTCTTCCTTGCATAATTGCCTTGAAGAATTCCTTAAAATATTCCAATGTGGATACGCCACACATCTTACAGGTCTCGATAAACGTATGGTAGATAACCGACACTTTAGCACCTGCATGACTGCCAAAAGTCAGCGAGTTCTTGCGTCCCGTTGGTAGCAAGCGAGTAGAGCTCTCGAGCGTTTGCGCTCTACTGTCATAGGGCGGAGCGTGCGTTTCATCATACTTTGTTGCCTACAGACATCTGTGAGAGCAGGTCGTTTACCTTCTGCTGGAGAGTCTTGTTCTGAGTGGTGAGATCAGCCACCTGATTGGTCAGGTTGTCGATAGACTTTAGCAGGTTTGTCTGGGTCTTCACATCCTGCTTATGGGTATCCCTCAGATCCTTCACCATATCCTTCAGTTCCTGGTTCTCCTGGGCCCGTTCATCCTCGCGTTTAACAAGGAAGTGTATCATTGATATCAGCTGGTCTTTTTCCATAGAAGCGTATGGGTCTTCCGCAGTCTTGCTCATATTATCTTTAATCCCATATGCGTCTTTACCATTTGTCGAAAGTAGGATAGTCCGCTCGACCTCTGGTCGCTTGCCTAAGCAAGAACTCCATGCTTTGTGCAGTAATCGGCTTGCCGCTTGGCTCGTCCAAGAACTCCTCTATCGAGATGTTCTTCGGGAGCCCCTCAGCCTTGGTCAAACGCTCGAGCTCCGCTCGCTTGCAACCATCGGGACGCAAGAACCAAAGGCTCTCAAAATCTTTTGAACTGTATACCATTTGTCTCATTCTTAAAACGAGGCCAAAGGTATCATTTTCCCATTTCATACACAAGACGTCAAAATTGACAGCTTACTTTCCAACCAAAATCAAACTCTTTCTTTTAATTGCTTATGTATAAATTCTATAATTTTAACGGCTCTTTTATCCAAAGTCAAATCTTGCGAAGTCTTCAATGCACCGGTTGCCAAATTACTTCTCAATTGAATATCATTTTTGAGTGTTAAAATAGCATCGGCAATTTGATTAACATCATGACAATCAATCATTATCGAGTTACTTTCATTTAAAACATCATAATTAAATGGAGCATCTGTAGATATGATAGGAAGTCCACAAGCCATTGCCTCTATAATGGCATTACTACAACCCTCATTCTCTGTAGGCAAAACAAAAACATCAGAAGCGTTTAACCATTTAGGGACATCATCATGCGGAACTCGTCCTTTGTAAATAATTCCCCGATAATCCGGATCTTCCAATCCACTGCCAATAAAGATAGCCCTTACATCCTCATCATTAATCCTCTTCAGTGCTTCATTAAGGCGTAAAGCCCCTTTTCTCGGCATAAATTGCCCCACAAAGGCAACAACGAAATTCGATTGCGGGAAGCCCAAAGCCTTACGACATTCAGTCCTATCTTGATACTTAAAGAGGGTATTGTTAATAGCATTGGGAATAACTACTGATTTTTCAGCAGAAACGAGCTTTAAGTCTAAACATTCATGTTGATTCTTCGTGGATACGCTTACAATGCCACTGAGATAACTGAACAAAGCTTTTTTATACTCATCCGGTTTATCCACATAAAAAGAAACATTTTCCTCACCCGAAGCGCCAAAAAGGGGTATTCCATTTGATTTCGCCAAAGGATAAATAGCAAAAATACTCTGCCAAAAATGGCCATAGCATACATCAGGCTTATGTTTCAGCTTATGGAAAGCACGTTTGACGGCATTCTGAAAGCTATTCTGGAAAAGTTTCATCCCAGAATTACCCAAGGTTATATAATATGGACGATATAACTCTATCTCATTCTCCTTCGAAGTCCTGAGGAAACTGTGCCTTGGAGCAACTGGTATATGCCTCATATAGCACTTGGTCAGCGACTGGGGGGCAATTACCGTAACCTTATGTCCAAGATCAGCAAAAGCACGACATAACTGATCAACAAAGACGAAATCAATTGTTTTCGAAGTAGGGTATGATGGAGATACAACACAAATATGCATTTTTGTTCGTAATATTAGTTTTTTGAGAGAATTCACAATCGGGCACTCAAGTCTAGATTAGTAAGCATATAGTTTTAAAGTATCATCCACCATGTTCTCCATAGAGTATGTTTTAAAAGGATATACTTTCTGCGAAGTAGATAATGGAGTTATCATTTCATCAGCCCATTTTTCTGCAGGCAAATTTATACTCAGTCTTGACACTTTATCAGATATTACTATATCTTCCGGCAAACTATCAGAAACGACACATCGCAATCCAGATAATTGGGCTTCAACTGTAACTAAAGAGCTAGATTCGTAAAAAGATGTAAGAAGGAACAAATTCATTATGCGATATAATCTGACCACATCCTTCCGATGGCCTAAAAAGAGAACACACGATGTAAGACCTAGAGCATTTGAAATTTCTTTCAGCGATTCTTTTTCAGGACCATCGCCAACAAATAACAACACTGAATCTGGATTAACCTGATGATAGCACTTAAAAACCTCTAAAAGATACTTATAGTTTTTAACCTTATGTAATCGACCTACCGTTCCTATCACCGTACTATTAACTATGCCAAGTTCTTTTCTTAGTTCATCACTATTTCCAACATCCTCGAACTGACTGTAATCTATTCCATTGTGCACTACTTCGGCATATTTTATACCATAAGCAATCATCGCCTTTTCCTTTTGAGGATTGCTTACACATATGGGGATGAAAGAAAACTTACGGAAAGCAATTTTCCCCCATATTGCGGGCCATGAGCTAATGGTATCTGGGTCACTGTGTAGTGTATGAAAGCGTTTACAAATCCCACACAAAGAAGTCGGTATTGTAAAGAAAGGGAGTATAGCTGTTTGATGAGTATGTATTATATCTGGCTTGAAATACCTTAATAAACGAAATGCTACTATCATTCCCCGTAGCCACTCAAATATTAAGCTAATTTTGGAAAAGCCCCCTTTATGCTGAAAATTACAATATTGCACCTTTATTGGCAGCTTGTTCACCTCTTTTTCATAAACTGAGCCACTAGACGATGCTAACACCGCAAGTGATAATTCATAATCTGGGTGATTAACGGTGCTTTTCAAATAGTTAATCACTACCATCTGAGCTCCACCTGGTCCCATATCTGCTATAACATGAAGGACTTTAACTTTCTTATCTTTCATTTTAAAAATTGCTGTCTCTTTTTAGTGATTCCCTTCATTACGTTAGCAATGATTGGTCGTCTATAACCATTAACATCTATTACTGTTATGCCTTTATAATGGTTAAAAGTATGGCATCCTAAATTATAGGATGGATGAGAACTATCTATTCTTCTAATATTCTCAAATATATAATCACCATTATTATCTTTGATTATCTTTTGAAGTATAACTGCACCACCATAAGCGTGGGTACAATCCTGAGCAGGCCGATACATTTGACCTTTATAAATGAACCAATCGCCAGCATTCCTCGCTATATTAGAATCAAAAATAAATTCTTTGTCTTTTTCGTAAAGACCATTTACTAAAACGTATTTATTCAGTACTGAACTATTTTGAAAAGGCACTTCTGTTGAGAATAGAGCTTGAGAATCCCCATCGCTGACTAATGTCGCATCTGCCAAAGGACGATTACACACCAATTTCTCGTTTATACAAGTTCTTTTGCTTTCATCATATTCGTATAAGTTCAGTTGACCTGAAGCACTATTCTCAGGATAAACATATATCTTTTCATTTTTTCTCATAATTGCAGGAAAAGACAAGTGTGTTTCCAACTCCAATATGGGATCAACACTGACTATGCTATATGAACTTCTTTTTATTTTTACTCTCGATATTCTTCCTTTTCTAGTAGAATATGGAAATTCTTCAACCAGTAAAATGATAGAATCTCCTGTCACTTCTAAAATGAAAGGATCAGCAAACCAACTTGTATTCGGTGTATTATGAACCCACTGGACAGACAAATCGTCGCCTCTCAAGATTCCTTCCATGGACGTAGTAATAAATCCTAAAAGCCAATGGTTATCATATATATATCGTCGTATATTAGCAAATGTCTTCATAGCACCTCTTTTCTATTATATCCAATCATGTCCTTTGATATATCCATTTTCTCACTAACAGAAACACTTTCATGGGAAATCTACAAATACTGGAGAATTAAGCATCTCAAAATTAGCCAAATAAACTGGTTTGAAGTTGTATTTATCACAGATAACTTGAAATGTGGGTATAAACTCTGCGTTCTTAGTCTCGACCTCTGTTCCGGGAATATAATTCCACAAATTATCGCCTTCCGTATCTACGGTGATAATAAAATATTTGTCTGTTTTCATTTATTACGTTTTAACAACCCCTTGATGGCTGTATTAATTACTAATCTTTCTTCTTTTTGACATCCCAATAAATATATAAAAGCAATTACGAAAATGATAGAAGCAACAGCAATCAATAACCTTATTAAAATACTGTCCTCAAGGTCTCTGGCTAACCAAAAGAAAAACAAATATATAAGAAAACCTATCAGACAAGGAATATATACTCTCTTAATATACTTTTTAATCTTCAACTTACAGACCTTCACTGCAATAAAAGAAATAGCAATTAAATTAATAATCTCTATTACTAATTGAATCAGGAATACAGTGTAAAATGGAAAATCCATTTTTAATGCAAAGTATGAAAGCACCACAGGGAGAGAAAGGCAAATACCTTCAAACAGTTGGTAATACTTCATATCACCAACAGAATAGAACAAAATATCGATTGGATTATGAATTGCCCTTACTAATGAATACCACAGTATTAATATTAGGAAGGAAATAACGTAGTCTGGTATTTGCCCTAACCACAAGTAAATAATCTCTCGTGTAAAAATAGTAAAAACAATCACTATAAGAAGCTGAACAATAAAATAAATCTTTGATGATAGATATAATATCTCAAATGCCTTTTGATAATCACCTTCCGCATATTTCTTTATAGCATAAGGTTTAATTACTATTGCAATACTATTAACAACTTGTTGTAAAGCGTTGTTCACTTGGAAAGCAATTCCTCTTGCCGCATTAACTACTGGGCCGCCAAATACATTTAAGACCATGTTAAGGCCATTTTGCGTTAAGGCAAAAGCTGTATTACCAAAAAAATTCCACCCTGCAAAAACTGTCATTTCTTTAAAATACCTTTTATCCCAGACATTTCTCAATTTTGTTTCATCAAAATGTTTTCTACAGAAATAAATATTTACAAAATATAAGACCAATGCTTCTGAAAAAAGCAATGAAGCGTAGACAATAAGTCTATCTCCACCAAAAACAGGAAGTGAAAATGCTATTCCTAATCTAAAAAATACATCTATAACCGATACACCAGCATAAAAATCCATTCTTTCATGGGCGACAATTAACGCATCAAATGTAGTTACCATCAATCCAACAATAGAAGAAATCACCGAAATCTGAAAACATACATGTGCAGCAAATAATCTGCCAGGTGGGACATTAATGCTTGTGCATAAAAACCATAAGCCAACAACTTCAACTAAAATAAAGAAAACAGCCCCAATAATTATGTTGACTTTAATACTCAAATTAAAAACAATATTTAACGCATCCCAATTATTCCTACCCATTTCATAGTTCACATATCGTTGAGTTGATGAACAAAAAATGGTTTTCACAGAATTGAACATTATTACAATACTTCCTACCACATTGTAAATACCATAATCCTCAATGCCTAAAGTTTTTAAAATGATGCGTGATGTATATAATGACACTATCATTACTACTATCATTCTTACTGACATCAGTAATGTGTTCTTTGCTAAACGCTTTGTATTTGACACCTGTTGTACCATCCAAAAAAAGTCTAAACTATGAATAAATCTATATATACAACTGGGAAATCTTTTTTGCTCTGAGCATAATGACCTTCACGTACGTTGATTTCATCGACCTCCGTCGCGACTTGACATTGCTCATGCGAGCATGGCATTGTGCTCGCTGCTCCGTCGGTTGGCACCTATACTTGTTCCGCAGCGCAGAAGTTGCTTCGACATCACAGTCTCACCTTTCTTTTCCTTAAGGAAAACATAGCACTTGGCAATCCTCTTGGCGAAAGCCAGACTCTTCTCACCCACTATGCTCTGCGCAGCCATCTGGATAACCTTTATTTTATGAGAGAATTAACGAGGTCTGAAGGCTGATGTCTGAAGGCTGAGTTACAACAGATGGCTGAAGTATGAAGGCTTAAGGCTGAGTTTTTACTTGCCCGCATTGAGTTCAGCATCTAGTTTTTTACATCGAGCCACCAATATCTTTATTAGTTCCTCACAGTCCTCATAAATACTCTGATACTGCCTCTCGTCTATATAATTGTTACGTTTTAATAATTCTATCCAATAAAGGCTTTCACGAGCCTCTTTTAGAGCAATATAGCTTTTTGAGCGGAAATCCTGTCTGCTTACTGCATTGGTAGCTTCAGCATTCTCAAGACCCTACGGGAATGAGCGAACAAGTTCGAGTCTTTGCTCCGATACTCGTTCCTGAACGAAGCAGTTGGTTGCATAAGTTACTAACTGACTGCAAATACACTGGTACGCTTTTCTCATACACTCGTTTGCCCTTGACTATCTTATAAGTAGGCTTAGTATTTGCAGTCTCTTTGAGAAGGTAATCATTCAACTTGATTACTCTGTCTCCAAATGCTAAGCATTTATCTTGGATTGCATCTGCTATGCTACTCATGTTTGCTCTGTTTTAAAGAGTGGGCCAACGGAATATTATTGAACCTTTTCTTATGAGAGAATCCCGTTGGACCTCCACTCCTTGTAACGATTTTTTATACTCTGCCTACCGGCAGTATTCTATTGATTCAATTTCTCATGAGCCTGAACATAATGGCTCATTGTTGCAAGCAACTCGTTCGTGGTTTGGCTTTTAGAAACCCCATCTACAAAATCAAACATTACTTCAGCTTGTTTGACATTAGCAGGGTTATTTTCAGGCCAGACTTTATATACAATTATGATTTCATTATCTTTCTTTTACACGCTGAGCAACTTCATCTTCTTGATGTCGAAATACTTATTATGTAAAGCCTCATGCTGTTCACTCAGGATCCGAGCAAAATAACTTTCATAAATGACTTGATGGAAATTCTCAAGCAGATATTCCAATCTCCCCGCCAAACGAGGCCCCATCACCTTCGCATCAATCTTCTTCGTCGAGAAGTCAGGGACTGTCATGTCGAGACCTATCCTCTCCCGATACTCCGCTATCTTTGCAGAGTCCGTCTGATACCCAACTCTAATTTGAGCATTCATCCCCATTGACACCATCAGCATCAGTGCTGCTATTATCATTCTTATTCTCATAATCATTTTCATTAAGTTTCCATTTGGGTTAATCCTAATCAGATTAACCGAAATAGGAAATCTGATTACTTACCTTTGAACGTTGCGGTAATACTCTTTTTCAACGTTCCATAATAGCCAGAACAATTTACAGTTATAATATGATATTCCCCTTGATAACCTTCTCTATATTCAGTGTTCTCTGGTGTTCCATTCTCACAGATAAGAGCAGCTTCTACTGTCTGAAGTATCTCACTATCAAATTCTGCAATCGCATATACTAATTGCTTATCCTTTCCCATTTTTTGATTCTTCTTCCATTTGTCATGGTCTTTAGTTTTATGACCATCAACTATTCGGCTCTTAAACCCATTTGCTGCCAATCCAATATAAAGAGGTTTGTCATTTTGAAATGTATTATCAACTAATTCTTTATCACAAGAGAAACAACAATAGATTCCATTTGTATCAGGTAAATCATCAAGATTATCTTCACTATACCATATTTTCTGAAAATTTAGCGCAATCGTTTTCCCTAGTTGCTGCATAGTCTGCTTTGTTTTCTTATAGACATAAACAATCTTGGAATCATCCTGCCCACTCATAATGTCCTTATCGACATCAAATCCCGCATTGGACAATTTGCGCAAAAAATCACGAGCTGTATCCTTATCTTTGCAATTTACATAATCAAGGAGTCTCAGCGCACCATGTTCGCGCCTACGCCTCTCAGGGTTATTGGTCATCCCGCAGAAATAGTCGGACACCACCCCACCTTCTACATCAACACTCTTGGCAATAAATCGTTTTACTGCTTCTTCTATCGTCATATTGTTAAAGTTTGTTTAAGATTGTCTATTTTTGTTTGGTTATCAAACAGTGGGCTTATCAATTAACCTGAGATTTTATCCTTACAAGCCAAAACCTGCTTTTTTCCGTTCTCCCTTCATTTTCTCCTCCATTGTCTTTTGAACCGCTATCCCAAACCGCCTCTCTCTTAACACTTATTCACCATTCCGCATAAAACTTTCTTAAAGCCCTTGCGTGTTTGGCTGAAAATGCGTACCTTTGTATAGAAATGAGCAGTAAAGGCTCAATTTCCCGGATGTCTGATGAATGTCTGATGAAACAGGAAACGGTGTTTCCGTTTTATATTGTGTATCAGGCTGTTATGCGGAAGTTCACATTAGCTGGGAAATCATTAACACAATAAGCTCGATTAACTCCATCAAATGTAGTTATGTCTTGCAAATAATGAATATATTCATGGAAAAACACAGAAAGGTCATGGTCGTTCAACTTATTAACATCCAATTTGTCATTACCTTCTCCTATATTCATATAATAGAAGGAGGGCATATAATAGCCTAACGTTGTATATAGCCTGTTCTGCTCCATATATTTCAAATGTAAACTATCATTTTAACGTAAACTTGATTTTCAGCAAGTTCTTCGACAAGCGAAGCGGCGGTGCCGAGCGACCTTGCGGTATGTCAAGTGGCAGGCACGTGTCATTCTATGACGTCTGATGTCAGAGGTCTGAAGGATGAAGACTGCTGATGAAGACAAAATGTTAACTTGTTAACTGTTAATTGTATAAGATGGCTGATGGAAGATGGCTGAGAGATGTTGGATGTCTGATGGATGAAGGCTGATTTTCCTTTTCGCACATCATACCTCTTACTTCCGCCATCATACTTCCGACTTGCTTGCTCAAGCAGGTAGTCGTTGAGTTTAATGATTCTGTCGCTGAAGGCGAGGCATTTTGCTTGTATGGTATCTGAGATTTCACTCATGATGGAAGATGGATGATGGAAGAAGGATGATGTACTTCAAAATGGATGATGGCTGATGGAAGATGGATGATGTTTGTCCGCTCTTACTTCTGACATCAGACTTCGCAGAAACCACCTCTGTATCTATCGGTTGTTTCGGTTATAGGCCATATATATTTTGGTTGTATTGATCATGTTGGGGTCAAACAGATTCAACCTTTGTTCATCTTGGCAGGGATTATTCGGTCTACTATGACGAAGGATGCTTCAATATGATAGACGTACACCCATTTACGGTTATGAGATACCATCCGGCGTGCCTCGGGGTGTATCTGACGCAGTGTCATTGATGTTGTCTTGCCATAGAGATCAGCATAAAATGCCAACGTCTTTATCTCCTCACGCATATTATTGGCATAGCGAATAGCTCCTTCCAACGTCATCATAGACTTAAGGAACTTGCGCAATTCTGCCATGTCTGCACGAGCTCCATGACTGATTCGAACCTCATAGATTTGCATAATCCTCGCGCACCTTGTCTATCAGTTCATCGAAGTATTCGTCCACAGACATTGTACTGGCCATTATCCTATTTCGGGTAGAAGTGGCATTCCGCTTCGTATCTGTTGCTTGATTGGTTACTATCATAATACTGCTTTTATTTT
>OCVV012881651.1_pt1 | contig 46644 bp, 81 predicted proteins | sample 1539721 | NCBI WGS metagenome assembly OCVV01 (sample SAMN02144230, study PRJEB22623) | gut metagenome | biome: sheep rumen | host: Ovis aries | place: New Zealand | reverse complement strand
GTATTTCCTTTACGGCATGGGTAATAACGGCAAGAGTACGTTTCTTGACACGATTGCGGATATGATAGGCAGTTATGCGGCTACAACACAGCCTGATACCATCATGTTACAGAGCCGCCTGGGTGCGTCCGGTGGCGGTGCTAATAGCGACATTGCAAGGCTTAAAAGTGCAAGGTTTGTAAATTGCGAAGAACCGACAGAGGGTGTGCGTTTGAATGAGGGATTGCTGAAGCAGCTTACCGGGGGTAGCAAGGTAACGTGTCGTTTTCTGTACGGTGATGAGTTTGAGTACACGCCTGAGTTTAAAATCTGGGTAGCAACGAACCACAAGCCCGTGATACGTGGTACGGATTTTGGTATATGGCGGCGTATTAAGCTGATACCGTTTGAGGTTAATATCCCTAAAGAAAAGGTGGATAAGAACCTGAAATACAAGCTGAGGAAGGAATTCCCACAAATTTTAGCATGGGCGGTTGAAGGCTGCATGAGATGGCAGCGTGACGGCCTGCATGAGCCTGAGTGCGTGCTTGAGGCCACAAAGGATTATAAGCAGGAGATGGACCTTATTGCCGGTTTTATTGAGCAATGTGTGATTATTGACTATGCATCCGATGAAAAGATTCAGGCTGCTGATTTGTTCGGTATTTATAGCAAGTGGGCGAAAGTTAATAACGAGTATGAAATGAGCAGTAAAAAGTTTTTTATGGAGATACAGAAAAAGCTCCCAGAGAAGGGCAGGAGTGGCAAGGGCATATATTATGGCAAGATAAAGTTAACTGAATATGCACTGAGCCTTGTGGGGCATCAGTACAGGATAGAAGAGTTTAAATAATAAGGAGAATTGAACATGGTAGTAACAAGCAGAAAAGAAATCAGCAAAGAAGTGTATGACAGGGCAATCGCCAACAACGGCAGGATGACAGAGGATGATGAGATTGCAATCCTGGGTGCTTACGTGTATGGTTACGGGCTGTATGGCACGGCAGTATATCAGGAAGATGGCAAGTACATGGTCAGCTTCCGGCATGGCGACAGTTGCGATTAAGGAGGTAACGGTATGACATTAGACGAAGCAATTAAATATTTCGAGGAAATGGTAGAAATAGGTGAAATCTATGAAATAAATAAAGGCATGTTAGAAGAATACAGACAGCTTGCCGAGTGGCTGAAAGAGTTGAAAGCGTACAGGGAGCAGGGCGGGGATGCTATCAACAGACAAGCGGTGCTCGAATACATTGAGGGGAGCGACGCAGAATTAGGACATAGTTCAGAAAATGAATTAGTATGTCAAGATATTAAAGAATTGCCACCCGTCACACCTCAGCCGGAAAAGATATGCGTTGCCAGTATTCACTTTGACGAGGATAAACTAAAAGAAATATGTAAAAATGCAGTTCTTACGATAGTATCAGATAACAATATTCCAACGATAGGGCAGAAGATGGGGCGGTGGATAAAGACACGGTTGGACGATGAACCCGACAAAATATGTGATGATTGTGGAACATATTGTTGGAAGTGTTCGATTTGCGGAAGTGATAAAAGCGGTTGGGGAACATATAAGCACTGCCCTGATTGTGGTACAAAGATGGAGGTGGAAGAATGACAGCATTTATTGTTTTAAGTGGGGCAGAGATATTGACCTTATGTGCTGATAAGCCTGTTACCATTTATGTTGACAAAAAGCCTTATGTGCTTTGTACGGATGAATGTTTTGAAAAGCAAAGAAATGAGCCACAGGCAGAAAGCGAGGTGCAGGAATGAGAATAGAACACAGTTTTGATTATGATGCGTATTGGCATGAAATATCTGATGAGTTTTGTGCGCATGATTCCGAATATCAAGCAAATGCTCTTAATGCCATAGGAACACAGTTTAAGATATGGTCACAGGATAAGAAAAAAACAGCAACGTATGTGCAGATGTTAGAGATAGCAGAACAGTTGAATGACAGCGGAAAGTGGTTTATCAGAACAATCTGTGAATATATGGATGGCAAGGCAGAAAGCATGGAGGTGATGCCATGAGCGAGTGGATTCCGGTCAGCGAAAGATTGCCAGATAAAAGAGGGGAATATCTTGTCACCCAAAAAACGAGTTTTTCGGATTATGTATACAGAAGTATAGCGGGCTATGCCCTTAACCTGCATGATGTGGATGAATATGATTTTGCAGATAAAAAGCGTCCGGGCTGGTATGAATACGACAGTGAGTGGGGATACCATGAGATTGATGATGTCATAGCCTGGATGCCGTTGCCGGAGCCGTATAAGGCAGAAAGTGAGGTGAAAGAATGAAAATGTTTAGTGAATGTAGTGGTGAATGTTGCGTGTGTTCTTGTGGTGGCTTCTGCTTGGCAGGACATGGGGACGATGATTTTTCCTTAGCCTCCAAAGAAAAGATTATAGAAAACTTAGACGAAGGAAAATATCCGAATTACACAGAATATATGATTAAATGTCTTGCAAATGAATACAGATACGTTTACGACGTTAAAAATGTTGGGAGAAAGAAAAAAGAAAAGCAACTAACAAATGAATAACCGGTAGAAGAAAGTTTCGGTGGGTATACATGGAAAGTTGTTGTTGCAGGGAATTGTGTTTCATGCGGAAAGTGTATAGATGATGACAATATTTTTCTATGCAATAATTGCCGAAGCAAACAAAACGCAGGAGGTGGAAAATGACAAAATTAGAACAGACAGAAAAAACGATTGATATTTTATATCAGCAGCCAAAAGAATTACCAGTAGGAACCTATGAGAAACTTGTTTGTTCGCATTTAGGTACGATAGTGTCAATGTTAGCTGATATAGCAGTCAGTTTAGCGATTATTACGGATAAGGAGAGACAGAATGACCAAGAATAAAACACATTTAGCACAGATGGCTGCAATCTATAAGTTCCGGGATTTTCAAAAAGAGTGGTTATTGAGTCATAACGACATTGAGCTATCGCCTGATACAGAAGAATTAGTGCTGTGTTTCCTGGAAGATACTACTAATTGTTTTATCCGTGAGGAGGTGGATATTGATGACTAACAGAGAAACGCTTTACAAGGCTATTGACCGCTACGGCAAAGACCACCAGATAGATATTGCCATAGAAGAAATGTCGGAGCTTACAAAGGCATTATTGAAAGACCGCAGGTATCACACAGAGCAGACTAAAAAGGATGTTACCGAAGAAATGGCCGATGTGTTTATCTGCCTGGAACAGCTTACGATCATGTATCAGAATATGTGTGCGGTAGAACAGATGGAAAAGGAAAAGTTATCAAGGCTTGAAAGGAGGATGAACGATGAACAGAAAACAGATGGTTAATGCTATCTATGATAAGGAGCGCATAAGATCCGAGCTTATCAGCAGGGAGTTATGGCAGCAGTTGGCGGAAATGACAGATGCAGAGATAGAGCAGAAATACAAGGAGATGTGCGACAATGAGACCTGAATAAAGAAAAAGAACAAAAACCACTAAAAATCACTAAAAATCATTGACAATCACTAAAGATAATGCTATTCTGTACTTGACTATAAAGGTCAGGAATACAGAATAGCATTTTTTATTAGCAAATGAATAGGAGGTATAAATATGGGACAGTTTAGTTGGCTTGATTGCAAAACACAGGAACAGGTACTTGATGATGTGAGACGTGATGTGTATGTATTGATTCCAAGAGAGTTTGGCGGTGGTCACATTAAGGAAGAGTGTTATGACGGTTATGGAAGATTCGGTGGTCATGACATCTATGATCTGGTTGTTGATTGGAACAGAGAATATCTTGAAGAGTATAGGCAGGATAACACTTTTATATGTAATTGGTTGCAGAAAAAGAAGAGTGTTGAAGATGCATTTAACACGATGGAGAAAAGAAGCATAGGAATATCTATTGCTTGTTACGATAAAGATAACGAGAGACTCCATTATCCCATTAAAATAACGCATGATCCGAATGCGGTATATGAAGAATGTTCACCATCAATGAGCGATCCTAATCAGGGTTGGGAGTTTAATGAAGATGATGAAGATGATGAAGATGATGAATGGTATTAAAAGGAGGTAAGTTAAATGATGAAGCAGATTATACCGAGTGATATTTATAGGGGATTACCTTGCAGCGTTGTGTCTGTTGGATGTGCTTGTCAGGTTGAAGATTTAAGTGGTCTATCAGCCTTTGTAAGCGATGATTTACACAATGATGGTTATTTATCCCTTGACGGCATGAACCGTCTTATAAGGGCTAACAAGAGGGTTAAAAAAACACAATACTTTAGGCGCTGGCAGCGTCCAACTCTTAAGGACTGGGCGTGTGAACATCCCGGACAGAAAGCAGTTATCTGCTTATTAGGTCATTTTATCTATTTTGACGGACAGGATTATCACAGTTTTTTTGTAAATGATAATGATCCGGTAGTAAAGGTATGGTTTCTGCTTTGACAAACTACATTATATGTGGCTATAATTAAAGCATGAATATTGAATACCTAAAAACAGAGGATTTAATCCCTTATAACAAGAACGCTAAACGACATCCATCCGATCAGGTAAAAAAGATTGCGGAAAGCATTAAGCAGTTCGGATTCCAGCAGCCTATTGTGGTCGATAAAAACAATGTAGTGATTATCGGCCATGGTAGGCTTTTGGCATCTAAACGCCTTAAATTAGCAGAGGTCCCGGTGGTTAAGGCTGATGATCTTACAGATGAGCAGATAAAGGCCTTACGGCTTGCAGATAACAAGGTGAGTGAGTCAGAATGGAACGACAGCTTCTTAAAAATAGAGCTGGATGATATCGCTGATATCGATATGTCTGATTTTGGTTTTGACCTTGATTTTGGTGATGATGACCAGGATAACAAGGATGATGACGATAACAGCAATATTTTTGGAGATCATATCCGGTCAGCATTCACACAGAATGTTTTTGAAAACCAGGAGCGCAGACAGTTCACTGCGGATAACTATTACGGCATACCGTCCATGTTTCCCACACAGACTACTGGGGATAAGATGGTCCGTTTTTGTGACTGGAATGAAGTAGAGGATCCTGAAAACTATATCGCACACTTTTATTATGACGATATTAAGTTCATGCAGGCCTGGAGAAACCCGGACAAGTATGTTGATAAACTGAGAAAGTTTAAGGCCGTTGTGTCGCCTAATTTTAGCCTTTACACTGATTTTCCGAGGATATTGCAGATTTTATCCTGCTATCGTAGACAGTGGGTAGGAGCGTACTGGCAGGAAAAAGGTCTTGACGTAATTCCTAATGTTGTCTGGGGTGATCATAAATCTTACGACTATTGTTTTTTAGGAATCCCGGAAAAGTCGGTTGTTTCAGTGTCATCTGTCGATATTATGAATAATGACGACTGGAATGGGAAAAAAGGCGATTTGTTCCGTGATGGATATAATGAAATGATGAAACGCCTGCATCCGTCAGCAATTATTTATTATGGAAATTTGTTTGATGGTCTTGAAGGTAATATTATCAGATGTCCGTCATATTATGAGCAGAAAAGAGCAATGCTGAATAAGCAGAAAGAGGTTAAGGATGGGAAGCGGTGCGAGCGGAATAAAGAGTAGCGGCCAGGTGCCTACAAAGGCACAGATCATTGATAACATGAATGAGGCACAGCTTGATATAGAGATAAAAGATACTAAGGCAGCTATTGCACGTGCTGAAAAGGCTATGAATAAAAATAACATAACTAATTCAGCAAACGCTAAAGCACTGCAAGAAGCGTTTCCTTTAGGTGTGGGCGGTGACGGGTGGTCCGAAGAGCGCAAGAGGGCAAGGGATAAGGGCTTAGAGCGTGATGCTAAAAGGGCTAAACAGTATACTGAGGCTTACAGTCAGAAACAGGCGGCGGAAGCAAGGCTTAAGAGCCTGGAGAACGCTAAAAAGCAGGTTGCCGGTACTAATAAAACATTGAGTCAGATACGAGAAGAAGCTACACAGAAAGCGATAAAAGAGACACCTACTACCCTTAAATGGAAAACTACTCAAAAGGGCGGTTGGTCAAATGGTGCCTTTGCTCCAAAGATTATATCAGCCGGAAACTTTCAGATACATGGTGAGGATGGCTTATATATGATTTATGAAAACGGTAAACAGATAGGCATGACAGACAAGTTATCAAAGGCTAAAGCATATGTTGAAAGAAGGAAAAAATAATGGGAAGCGGAATATCAGGAATAGGTAATAACTCATTCAGCAAGCAGGCCGCTGAAAATGTAAAAGGTGTAAATGGATATAATGTTGTCAGCAGTGATGGTACAAAGCTGGAATTTTTTTTCAGACTGTGGATGGTGAAACTTATTACAGTAATAGTTTAGGTGTTGTTCCTGAGCCTACACCTAACGACTGGACAGAAAAAGAGATGATAGACGCTATAAAAAATAATGGTAGCCAGGTTCAAAAATACAGCAAGTCTGAGCTTGTGAACAAGGAAGCAGAACGCTTAAAAGATAGGGAAGAAACAGAGCGGTTCTTAAATCTTGAATATGCAAGAAATAAGGGTGCAGATATAGGTGCAAAAGCATATAGAAACACTAGAAAAGCACAAAGAATAGCAAGAAGAAGGAGTTAAATTATGGGAAGTGGTATAAGTGGTATTGCAAGTGCAAATCCTTATAAAATTGATAATCCGGCAGGTATTCCGTCAAACGCCATAACGCTTGAAGAATTTTTAGATATGTTTGGCGTGGGTGATGTTGCAAGTGGTGTTGGCATTGATCGTTATGCCGGTGCTAACATGACAAGGATGACTTCTAAACAAAGACAGAAAATATTAGCTGAAATGACTACGGAAAATGAAAGCTATTATGCTAAACGTGCTGCTGTTAGGGAAAAATATAAAGAATTAACGGCAAACGGTACGATAAGAGATAAAACAAGTATTGAAAAAATAATAACAAGAGCAAACCAAAATCCTGATTTATCATCAACACAGGCTGCTCGCAGAATGGCAGAAAAAAGAAACATTGACTGGAAAACAGGGAAAAAATTAAAGGGAGATAAGAAGTAATGGGTAGTGGAAATAGCGGTTTAAATGAGAGCGATCAGAAGCCTTTAGGCGGCGGGGGGAGGGGTAGTGGTATAAATCCTGTTACCGTTTATCCGTTTAAGACAAGTCCTCAGGATTTAAAAGAGACGTTAGGAACAAAGGGCAGAAATATCGGCGTTGTAAAGGCCTTAGAAGGTGCAAATCCGTTCTATAGTGGTGGTACAGATGGTGACTTTACAGAAAACTGCCAACGTGCTGTTATAGCTTATGAGGCAAGGCGAAGAGGTTATGACGTTGTGGCATTGCCTACTTATGAGGGTGATACTTTGCCATCTGGCAGCAAGTGGCGTGGTGCGTTTATGCACGGCAAGACAGTGAACGTAGGTTCAACAAATCCCAAAACAGCACAGGCTAATCTTGAAAAGGAAATGAAGTCATATGGAAATGGCGCAAGGGGTATTGTAACTATTCCCGGTCATGCTTTTAATGTTGAAAACGTGAACGGCAAGATTAGGTATGTGGATGCACAGACTAATACTGTTTACAATTCCAATAACGTATTTTCCAGGTTAGGAAGAACAGCATCTCAGGTGACTTTAATGCGGACAGATAATCTGAGGTTTTCTGACAGAGCTAAAAAGTCCGTAACACCTACTACAGATACTACAAGAATGATCGTGGTGCGAAGAAAGAATAAGAGGTGATAATATGTTGACTTATGAAACATGCAAGAATGTGGCTATTAAAAAGGCGGAGTCTTTTAACAATTCTATAAGCAAGGCATATATCCTGAATGGAAATTATGTCTTTGATTCTGATGTGGAATGTATGGGGGTTCTTCCTGTTGTTGTAAGCAGAAAAACCGGCGAAACTATAGGTTTATGGAAATATCTGTATAACAATAACTTGTGTATGGATGATATGAAGGAAATTGACCTTGAAAAAGGTGCTTGAGAGGTGAGTTATGGGTAGTGGTGTTAGTGGCTTATCTGGATCTTCTCTTTCTGCGGAAGAAAAAAAGAGGATAACGGATGGCATAATCAATCACACAAAAGAGCAGAACGATGGTGCTGCTAACCATTATTTATCAGCTATAGCTAAGGAGAAAAATTCTCTTGACGGCTACGAAAAGGCTGAAAAGGTAGGCATGATAAGACGTGATGATCCAAGATGGGAATACCATGAGAGTGCTTATAAATCTTTAGTTAGTCAGTATGATTTTTTCAAAAAAGAACGTAAAAGGTTGAACAAGTAGGTGATGCTTATGCCGGTACAAAGAGTTGATAGTGGCTACAGATGGGGTAAATCTGGTAAAATATACAAGGGCAAGGGTGCTAAGGCTAAGGCAGAAGCCCAGGGGCGTGCTATCCGAGCAAGCCAGAAAAGAAAGAAGAGGTAATCATTATGGGGAGTGGTGTAAGTGGAATAAATGCTACTGCAAATTTAATGCAGAATGCTACTGCAGCTTATGATGAAGCAAGTAAAAGCTATACTGTAAGCTATACACCCTTTGCGAGAGGCCAAATATCTAAAACTGATGCCGGACAAGTGTATAAAGCGGCTAAAAATAATAATATTGATGTTCCTAAAGAGTTTATCTCATACTTGTATGATGAAACAAAAAGAGACTGGAGAGGGGCAGGACAAAGATACAGCGGAATGGGTTATCTGTTCTATGATAGAATATATAATGCCACACACGCTTTATTGAATAATGATTTTAGTACGGCACAAAAAGCCTTAAATGCGGCTATTGATTATCATAAGAGAAATGAAAAGGGGTGATTCCATGGCAAGAAAACCTATGGGCAGACCGAAAAAAGAATTTGATAAAAAAATATTTCAAGATTTGGTCGGTTTAGGTTGCAGTCAGGAAGAAATTTGCTGGTTTTTCCGAGACGAAACAGGAAAATCAGCCAATATTGACACTTTGACAAGATGGTGCAAACGTGAGTTCGATATGACTTTTCAAGAGTATTTCAGACAAAATGGTTGCATGATGCTCAAAATACAGTTGAGAAGAAATCAATTAAAGTTATCAGGTTCATCGGCTGCTATGGCTATTTTCTTGGGTAAAAATTACTTAGGACAGACGGATCATGTTGAGGTTGAGGATACAAGCGCACTTGACAAGTTAGATTCTATTCTTTCAGAGGTACGTGCTAATGCAATTCAGCAGTCTACAGAATGAGTTTATAGCAAATGCTAACAGGCGCTATAATTTTAAGATAGGCGCAGTGCGTTCGGGTAAGTCCTTTGTTGATATTGCGTATCAGATTCCGGCAAGGCTTAGGGCTGTTAGGGATGAGCCGGGGCTGAATGTTATCATGGGCGTGTCGAAAGAAACCATTGAGCGGAACGTGTTGCAGCCTATGAGGGAAATTTATACAGATGCACTTGTGGGAGGCATAAATTCACGCAATCAGGCGTGGGTTTGTGGCTCTTTGGTTTATTGTCTGGGTGCTGAAAAGCTAAACCAGGTATCGAAAATACAGGGTTCAAGTATCAAGTATTGCTACGGTGATGAGATTGCAAAATGGAACAAAGAAGTGTTCCATATGCTGCAATCACGACTTGACAAGCCTTATTCTAAGTTTGATGGAGCTTGTAACCCTGAATATCCCGGTCATTGGCTTAAAGAGTTTCTTGAGCGTGAGGATATAGATCTTTATCTGCAAAAGTACACAATCTTTGATAATCCGTTCTTAGATCCCGACTTTGTTGAAAACCTTTGTAAAGAATATGCAGGGACCGTTTATTATAAGCGTTATATTCTGGGTGAATGGGCGATGGCTGAGGGTCTTATTTATCCTATGTACGCTGAGGTTATTGCAGACGTTCCTAACACGCTTTGTGACAGGTATGTATTATCAGTTGACTACGGCACACAGAACGCCTTTGCAGCCCTTTTATGGGAATTACACGGGGGTATATGGTATGCTACTATCGGCTATTACTATTCCGGCAGAGATATGGGGGCAAGTAAGACGGATGACGAATACTTGACAGATCTGGACAAGCTGCTTGAAAGCGTACCGAAACCGCTTGAAGTTATTGTCGATCCGTCTGCAGCGTCATTTATCACGTTATTGCGGAAACAGAACCACAGATACAAGGTAAGACCGGCAATCAATGACGTTATGGACGGTATCCGTGAGACGGCTGTAGCAATGCAGCGTGGCCTGATTAAAGTCAGCCCTTATATCAAGGACTGGAAAAAAGAGGTTGAGGGCTATGTATGGGATGAGGATTCCGTGGAAGATAAGCCCGTGAAAGTAAACGATCACTTTATGGATTCCATGCGCTATTTTGTAAAAACGCTGGGAATTGCTAAAATAAAGACAAGTTATAATCCTATTTTCATGCACTAATGGAGGTATTTTATGCGCACTTATGAGGATTTATTGAAAGTTGCTGATACAGACGATGCCCGGATGGACTTCGTTTTATCGACTATTTTTGACCACAAATCCACAGACATATACAAAGAGGCAGACGTGGCATATGATTATTTTTGCCGGAGAAACAGAACAATCATAGAATATCAGAAACTGCTTTACACGCTATCCGGTGAGGCCGTTCCTGATAACTTTTCTGCTAATTACAAGTTCTGCAATGCGTTTTTTAGGATCTTTACCATGCAGGAAATAAGCTATCTGCTTGGTAACGGTGTAACGTTTGGGGATGACAAGACAAAGGAAGCTCTGGGTGGTCCTAAGTTTGACCGGGTACTTGTCAAAATAGGCACTATGGCCCTTTGGGGTGGTGGTGCGTTCGGATTCTTAAACAAGGATCATGTTGATATATTTTCCATGCGTGAGTTCGTTCCTCTTTTCAGTGAAGAGGATGGAGCTTTGCACGCCGGAATTAGATGGTGGCAGGTGGATTCTACTAAGCCACTGAGGGCGACTCTTTACGAAGAGGACGGTTACACGGATTATATCTGGAATTATAACAAGGACGGGGAGCGTGTTGGATCGGTTCAGCACGTCAAGCGTACATACCGTGAAATTGTGGTCAGCACGCCTGCAGACGGTGAGGAAATCCGGGACGGGGAAAACTATCCCGGATTCCCTATTGTGCCGTTATGGGCTAATCAGGAGCGTCAGAGCGAGCTTGTAGGTTTACGTGAGAAAATAGACGGCTATGATCTTTTATCATCATCCCTTGCAAGCACGATTGACGATGCAAGCTTGATTTACTGGACGATAACCAACAACACAGGTGGTATGGGTGGTATGGATGACGTGGATCTTGCTAAGTTCGTAGAGCGTATGAAGGTAGTTAAGGCAGCCGTAGTAGACGATGCAGGCGCACACGCTGAGGCACATACCCTGAATGTACCCTACCAGGCACACCAGACGGCACTTGCCATATTACGTGATAGCTTGTATGCAGATGCAATGGCACTTGATACCGACAAAATTTCTGCAGGGAATGTGACCGCAACGGCTATCGAGTCAAGTTATGCTAATCTTGACCTTAAATGTGATGATTTTGAGACGCAGGTTACACAGTTCATTGAGGGACTGCTTAATCTGTTAGGGATAGAGGATGAGCCTACTTACAAGCGAAACCGTATAATCAATACCGGGGAAGAGACGCAGATGGTTCTTTCTGCAGCACAGTACCTTGATCCTGAAACCGTGCTCAAGCACTTGCCGTTCTTGTCACCGGATGAGATTGATACTGTTATGGAAAAGCTGAAAGAAGCCGAAGCAGCACGATATGAACAGGAACAGGAACAGGCGATGTCTAATGCGCAGGGTGGTGAGATTGAATAATGGCAGATGAAGCAAGGGAATGGACAGACGAAGAGCTTGCGGACCTTGAAAAAGAGCTTACAAGGCTTTATAAGCGTGCTAATAAAGAGATCACGGCTGAATGGCGGGCGTATATGGAGTGCACCGCCACGGCTGTATCTGCTTTATGGTTTGCTTATCAAAATGCACATGATGTTCAAGAAAAAGCCGATGCTTTGCAGGCCTACCAGGATGCCGTAAAAAGCCGGACTTTAGGAGACCAGCGTTACCGGGCTATGGTACGGCAGACCACAAAAAGGCTTGCAAGGGTTAATCAGATTGCAGCTGATTATATCAATGGGCGACTACCGGATATATATGATGTGAATTACCGGCAGATTGCAAGGGATTTTGTCAATGCAGGCTATACCGTGCCTACAGGGACCATGTGGGATATCAGAAATGAGAATATGATGCGTGACCTTGCTACCGGCAAAGTGGGGCTACCGGGGGCAGTTCCTCCCTTGAAACGTAAACTGAACGAGGCAAAGGATATGGCCTGGAATATGAGACAGATAGATTCAGCCGTTCTGCAAGGTATATTGCAGGGTGAAAGCATAAAGGATATGTCGAAGCGTATTTTGCCAATTGTCAACAACAATAAGGATTCCGCCATCCGGGCAGCACGCACCATGACCACGGCAGCAGAGAACATGGGAAGGCAGGATGGCTATGACCGTTTTGAAGCTATGGGCGGGGTGGTTAACAAGGTATGGATTGCAACGCCTGATAAACGTGTCAGAGACTGGCACTTGTCAATGGACGGACAGGAAGTAGGGATACACGATAAGTTTGTAGACGGCAACGGTGATAAACTTATGTATCCGGGCGATCCTACAGCACCGGGGCGCACCGTATGGAATTGCAGATGCACCATGCGATCACAAATTATAGGCTACAGACGGCCAGACGGCTCAATACAGCCCGTGAAACGATATGAGCATACTGGACTGCACCAGACACAGATAAAGGCTGAAAAACGGCGCAGAGAGGACAAAAAAGCAAAGAAGGAGACCGGGGATGGCAAAAAGTGATATAAATATTACGGTTGTAAGCCATGTGGATGAGTTCATGGAGCAGGTGGTGGAAAAGATGCCACTTATCCTTCAGGGCGTTGGTCAGGTTGCAGAGGGGTACGCTAAGGATGATTGTCCGGTGGATACCGGATTACTGCATAACTCTTTGACTTATGCCATAGCTGGGGAACCTCCGGTTATATCGTCTTATAGTGCTGATAAAGAGGATGAGCATGGGGTTATACAGACCGGCACATATGATGGAGCCATGCCCGCAGACGATAACCCACAGAATTATTCTGTTTACATAGGCTCTAATGTCAAGTATGCACCGGCTCAGGAGTATAACGACACATTCCACCACAATGTAGGCAAAGCTCATTTTATCCGTGATGCACTTCAGGATCATAAATCAGAGTATAAAGACAATATCGAGGCAATTCTGCTCACAATTCCCTATACACAAAAATCATAAATTTTCACTAATTTTCATTATTTTTGCCGGGTGTAAAAATCCGGCATTTTTTATGCTTATCCTACACTCGAACAAGTGTTCAGGGGGGGGTATATGCGCTAAATCACGATTTAATAAACATATGTTCGATAAAAATTAGTGTAGGAACGTGTATGATGGTGAATTATCCTACATTCTGGTTACTTGTAAAAACCACTAAAAATCATTAAAAAAAGTCAATGGTTTTTAGTGGTTTTTGGTTGCTATTATTTATATATATTTATATATATTTATTTTTATTTATTTTTTTTATGTAGCATTTTTAATAAATATAAAATGGATAGAGAAAAAGAAAAGCTATATAGAACTTAATATAGGAGAAGCCCTTTATGCTACATCCTGCACAGGTATCCTACATATCGAACAAGCGTTTGTTTAGTGTGGGCATAAAATCCGTGTTGACATCCAAACATTTGTTGTGGTATCCTTTGCCCAAAGGGGCGATGAAATGTTCCCTGGAAAAAACAATCTAATCCCGAAGTATTGGGACCGAGGAAAAGGAGATTTTATATGGCACTCACAAGAAAAATGTTAGCAGCGATGGATATTCCGGCAGAGAAGATTGACGAGATTATATCAGCACACACTGAGACGGTATCGGCAATCAAAGAAGAGCGCGATTCTTACAAGGCCGATGCAGCAGAGTTAGCAGATGTGAAAGCTAAGCTGGCTGAGGCGGAAAAGAAGATAAGCGATGCTGATTCAGCCGGATGGGAGCAGAAATATACAGCTCTCAAGAGCGAGTATGACGGCTACAAAACAGAGGTTGAAAATAAGGCCGCAAAAACTGCTAAAGAAACTGCTTACAAGAAGCTGCTTGCTGAGGCTGGCATATCCGAAAAGAGGATTGCAAGCGTAATGAAAGTGTCAGACCTGGATTCAGTGAAAATGAACGCAGACGGCACTATCCAGGACAGTGAAAAGCTGATTGAGGGTGTCAAGACAGAATGGGCTGATTTTATCGAGACCAAAAAAGAAAAAGGGGCTAATGTTCCTAAACCCCCTGCAAACAACGGCGGAGAAGATGACAAGAAGCCCAGCAGGGCAGCTAATATGGCGGCTCAGTATTATGCAGAACATTATGGCAATAAACCGAAGGAGGATTAAACCATGAGTTTTATCGGCAAAGGTACAAAGGGTACGACTTATGCACCCGGTTACATCCTGGCATTCGATGATGAGGGATGTGTAAGAGAGACAAGAGAAATTCCTGAAGCTATGGGCGTAGCTGTAGAGGATGGTACAAAGTATGTGCCTATGGGAACAGCTTTTCCCTCTAACGATGGCAACGCTATCGGCCTGCTTTATGAGGATGTTGACGTTACTACCGGCAATATGCCTGGCTCAGTTATCACAAAGGGACAGATTTACGAGGACAGACTTCCTGTTGCACTCGATGCTTCCGCAAAGACAGCACTTGAGGGCAGGGGTTTTGTATTCGTTGCATCTGCTCCGGCAGTTGAAAGACCGTACTAAGGAGGTAAACGACAATGGCAGATAGATGGGAAGATAACATTTTCGGTAAGGTATCAAAAGAGGACTGGCTCAATGTCGGCGCACAGGTTCCTACAAGACAGAACGATCCTATAGACGGACTTTTTGGAGATGACAAGACAGATAATCTTGTTGCAAAGTGGGAAAGCATTTCATCCGAGTACGGAATCCCTGTAATGGCTCAGTTCCACGGATTTGATACCGAGGCACTCAAGACATTCCGTGTGCCTATCGACACTCATAACATTGAAAAAGGCCTTATCAAGGTTAAGATCAACCAGTCCGAGAGACTTAGAGCGCTCAGAAACAAGGGCATTCAGGGCGATCAGGCACTGTATGACTATGTACTGCAGGACGGTATCAGACTTGCAGACCAGGTTATAACCCGTACAAAGGTTGCTAAGAATGAGCTTATGGCTACTGGTTTTGTAACCATCAAGGAAAACAATCTTGGCCTTACCGTTGATTACGGTGTAAAGAACCAGCACAGGAGTTTCACCCTTGACCTTACACAGGATGCAGACGTTGCAAGCCAGATTCAGGAGATTATCGACTACGCAACAGATGAGGGCGTGACCATCAATGGAATGATGACCAGCAAAAAGAACCTCACAAAGCTCCGCAACAACAGATATCTCCAGACAGCTATCAACGGCAACATAGGGGCAGGCGCACTGCTTACAAGCAGACAGCTTGAGGATTATCTTTCTGATGAGTTCGGTATTGATACCATCGTCACAAATGACCTTAAGTACGGCGCAAGTGCTTCTATCGGTGAGGATGATAGGCCCGTTATCGAACAGCATAAGTATTATCCTGAAAACAAGATCACTTTCTTTGCTACTAACCCTGGCGGAAAGCTTGGTACAGGTTTGTGGGGTGAGTCGCCTGAGGCAGACGCTTCAAGCTTCTACGATGTAAGCACATCTGACATTTCACCGTATGTATACATCATGCAGTGGATGGAAAAGGATCCCGCTGTTCTTTGGACAAAGGCAAGCGGTCTGTTCATGCCCGTACTGTATAACCCTGATTCACTGTTTATCGCTACTGTTGGCGATGAGTATCTGAGCAAGGCTACTGTTAACGCAGAGGACCAGGCTACAAGCGTATTCGATGTGGCTGTAAGTTCCATCCAGAGTGCAGATACAGCCGTTGCTAACGGTGCTGTAACCGGTACACTTTACAAGCAGACAGGCGTTAATCCTCTTACCGCAAAGTGGGGTGAGGGATACTTCCTGGTGCTTAAGTGGTCCGATATCGACTCTAACGCTAACAGCATAAAGGTTGGTCTTGAGCCTTCAATGGGTACAGGATTTGTTGAGTGCTTTGATGACACTGACAGAAACGGTGTATTCAAGATCATCAACAAGAACATCCAGAAGTTCAAGATTATCGTTTCTGACGGGGAACACAGCAGAGTACAGACTCTTGACCTTTCCGGCTTAACGCTTGACTAATGGAGGTGCTTTATGGTAGTAGTAAACGCTATTCAGTACGGTATCTCAAGGAAAAAGGCAGTACAGGTTCAGCCTGAAAAGGCTGAGCCTGAAAAGGCTGAAAAACCTGAAAAGGCTGAGGGTAAGAAAAAAGCTACAAAGGAATAATCAATCGGAGGCGGTGTGATGCTACTCAATACGGTATGTGCAGAAATCAGGAATTACTTTACCTTTGAAAAGGATAAGCATTTTGGTGATTTTACTATCGTAAATGGCGAGATCACACCGTCTTTTGATATTTCCACGGACTATATACGCATAGTCGGAAGCCATCTTAATGACGGGGTGCATAAGCGTGGCGAGAATGGTTTTGAGCTGATAGACGAGGCGGAATTTCATGGGGCTGTATGGGTGATGAGTCCACCGGCTGATTTTCTTGAGTTAGTCGCAAAGATGGAAGCATGGGAAGCAAAGTATTGTGGTATTGATTCCCAGGCCATGAGTCCTTTTAATTCCGAGTCGTTTGGTGGGTATTCTTATTCAAAGTCTGGGGGCGGAAGCGGTTCAGGATCATCATCCGGGGCCGCAGACGCTATCGGGCTTTTTTCCAGACAGCTTAATCAGTATAGGAGGATAAGATTATGAGCCTGCTTACTGATGCAATGGAAGATTGTGTTATAATGGATAAGACCACACAAGCAGACGGCTACGGGGGTTATAATACCGTGTACGTGCCTGGTGCAGAGCTTAAGGCTGCTATCGTGCTTAATACGTCTATGGAGGCTAAAGTGGCTGAGAAACAGGGTGTAACAGCTTTGTATACCATTACCACTGGGAGAGGAATAAACCTGCAGTATCACGATGTAATCAAACGTGTGCGTGATGGCAAGATATTCCGTGTTAAGTCTGATGGCGATGACAAGTACACGCCACAGAGCGCCACGCTGGATATGAGACAGGTGAGTGCGGAGGAATTTGTTTTACCAACATGAGTATATCAGAGGTTTTATACAATTTTTGGAGCGGTTTTGGGTTATCTGCTTATGATGAAAATACTGTTCCCGATGAGGCCGTGATTCCGTATATCACTTACGAAACATCCGATGATTTTTTTGGTTCGGACCGTTCGTTATCAGCTTCTATCTTTTATCGTTCACCGTCCTGGGTGGATGTGACACAGAAGGAGCAGGAAATTGCTGAGTATATCGGCAGGGGTGGAAGGATGCTGGCGTGTGATGGTGGCGCTATATGGATAAAACGTGGATCGCCCTGGGCGCAGAGAATGGCTGAACCATCCGACAGTATGGTGCGTAGGATAGTCCTAAATTACGAGATAGAATTTATCAAATAGGAGGTAAAAGCAATGAAATATACGAGAATTCCCGAAAATACTTTCAAGGAATTACAGATGAATGCCGGTATTCTTGCAAAAGATTTTGATCCGGCTACAGGCGAGGTTGCAGAGGTTGATCTTTTTGGTGCAACAACAGGCGGCTTGTCTTTCAGCGATTCAATGAGCTGGGTGGATTTAGGTGAAGATATCGATAATTGTCCGAAGGACATGATGGAGCTTAAAAAACTCGATAAACATGAGGTTAAGGTTAGCGGAACATTCGTTACCATGAATCCCGAAACAGCGCACATTCTTGCAGCGGCAGCAGATGCAGACGAAAACGATCCCGGTCATATCATACCGAGAAATGATGTACTACTTTCAGACTTTCAGGATGTGTGGGTAATCGGTGACTATTCCGATGTCAACGAGGATAGCACAGAAGGCAATGCTGGATTTATAGCAATCCATCTTATGAATGCGCTGAACACAGGCGGTTTTCAGATTAAGACAGCGGATAAAGCTAAAGGACAGTTTGCTTTTGAGTTTACCAGCCACTATTCCATGAACGCACAGGACACCGTGCCTTATGAGCTGTATGTGCGTGTAGGTGGTGGTGAGGCTACACCTACTACACCGAGCGTAACGCTTGACAAGGATACGCTTGCACTCACTGTAAGCGGAGACAGTGCAACACTTGTTGCTACTACCGTTCCGGCTGGTGAAACTGTAACCTGGACATCATCTGATGAGAACGTTGCAACAGTTGCTGCCGGTGTTGTTTCGCCTGAGGGCGCAGGAACAGCTACGATCACGGCTTCAATTACTGTTGACGGACAGACATACACAGATACTTGTGCGGTAACAGTTACGGCATAAGCTTCATAAAATACACACAATAGGGGCAGGATAAAACCTGCCCCAAAATCAAAAAAAAAGAATGGAGTGAGAGAATGAAGAAATTATCCGATTACAAAGATGACGAAGCATTAGAATTGTGGGGAGACCTTATGGAGCCTATAATGACCATGCTTGCTGATGAAGAAGTACAGAAAATCTATAAATCCGGCAAGCCAAAGGTTTTTATTGCTACAGAACTTCTTAAGAGTCATAAGAAGGAAGTATCACAGATTCTGCTGAGGATAGATCCTACACCGCTTGACGGTATAAATATCGTTATAAGGCTTGTGGAATTGTTAACAGATTTCAGCAAAGTACCTGAGTTAGCAAGTTTTTTCGAGTCTGCGGGGCAGGAGCTGGGGAACACGGAGGGGATGTAATCCGTATATACTGGCTTGCTTACGGTGAATATCGTGGCAAAAGAGCTTTAGGACCATTCTTGCGGTATGTTATAGCACGGATTGAAGAAGATACCCGTGAGATGACATACCGTTTTTATGTTACCACTTGCCTGCAAAATATCCCGCAACAGAAATACACAACAGTTAGTTTTTATGATATTCTATATCCGAAGCCCGAAGATAATCGTTCCGCAGAAGAAATAGCAGCAGATGTTATTGCAAAGGCGGGGCTTATTGTGAGGTAGTTTTATGAATGTTATTGAGATTTTTGCAAAATTTGTAATGGATACGTCAAGCCTGGATGATGGCTTGAAAGATGCTGAAAAAAAGACATCATCCTTTGGATCTGCTATCGGTTCTGGGCTTGCTGGGGCTGCTAAGTTAGGGGCTGCAGCGCTTGCTACAACGGCTACAGCGGCTATAGGAGCCGCTACAGCTATCGGTGCCGTGGCTAAACAGTCAGCAGATGCTTATGCTCAGTATCAGCAGTTACAGGGTGGTGTTGAAACACTTTTCGGTGATGATACATCCATTAAGGTTCTTGAGAATGCCTCTAATGCTTACAAAACAGCTGGAATGTCAGCTAATCAGTACATGGACACTGTTATCAATATGGCAGCGTCTTTGAATAAGGCCACAGGTGATACCGAAGAGTCTGCAAGGCTTGCAGATGTGGCTATTACTGATATGGCTGATAATGTCAATAAAATGGGTACATCTATGGAGATGGTACAGAATGCGTACCGTGGATTTACCCGTGGTAATTTTACTATGCTTGATAACCTGGCTCTGGGCTATGCCGGTACTAAAGAGGGCATGGAAGAGCTGCTTGCAGATGCAGAAAAAATATCCGGCATAAAATACGATATCAGTTCTTATGCTGATATTGTTCAGGCGATCCATGTTGTGCAGACAGAGATGGGCATTACTGGTACAACGGCAGCAGAGGCATCTGAAACCATCTCAGGTTCCGCTGGTGCTTTAGCTGCTGCCTGGGACAACCTTATATTAGGGCTTGCAGATTCAAATGCTGATTTGGGTGAGTTGGTAGATAATGTGGTTCAGAGTGCAAAGACAGCATTTACTAACATTATACCTGCATTTACTCAGGCTGTTCGTGGTATAGGTGATTTAGTAGGACAGATTGCACCAGTGATAGCGGATGAATTGCCGGGGCTTGTAGATCAGGTATTACCACCATTGCTGGATGCAGCGTCATCTCTTATATCAAGCGTTGTTACTGAGGCTATTCCTGGGCTGTTAGGTGTTCTTGAGCAAAATTCTGATATGCTTATGAGCAGTTTCATGGGGATAATTGATACTGTCCTTAACGGACTGTATGAATTTGTGGTAAAAGATTTAGATTCCCTCTTGACAACGCTTGTTGATAATATCATAACCCCGCTTTTAGCTGAAACACCACACCTCTTAGCGACTTTAATAAATATCGCAGGGCAGGTGATATCATCACTTGCGACTCAGTTGCCGGCTTTAATCACTGTTTTGGTGCAGACTATTGTAGATTTACTTGGTGTGGCACTGGCTGAAGATAATATCACATATTATACGGGAATTGCACTTGATATTATTAAGGCTTTGGCGGAAGGTCTGCTTAATGGAACATCTATATTGTTAAAGGCTTTGCCTGATATAATTGAGGGACTTACGAGTGGTTTGTTAGGATCGTCAGAAATGATTGCTACGACTCTTATGACCGAGATAACCCCAATGCTTGAAAAAGCCTTGCCTGAAATATATGGTACACTTGCCACGCTGATTCCCGAATTATCAGAAAAAGTTTTGCCGTTACTTGAAAATTTTGCTACAAATGTAATTCCTCCACTTGTCGAACAGTGGGCCGGACTGCTAAAAACTGAATTACCTAAATTTATATCACTTGTTATGCCTATACTTAATGCTTTTGTTATGGGGATAGTTCAGGCAGATACACTTCTGGCAAAAACGCTTCCACCTATTATTGAGGCTCTGGCACCCTTGCTTACAGTAGTTTTTCAGGCTATAGCTGATACACTTCCGGTCACGTTGCCTATTATCGCAGACGGATTGAAAATTTTAATTGTTGCTCTGAGTGACACTTTGGTTAATGAGTACGGGCCAGTGTTCGGTGAGATGGTGAGTCGTATATTCACGGCTATCTGGAATGAGATAGTAGAACTGTGGGATACATTCGTTCAGCCTATAATCGACAAAATTGTTGAGTGGTGGGATGGCGTTAAAAGTACAGGAGAAAACAAGCTTGAAGAAATATGGACTGGAATTGAAAATAAAATCCACGAAGTATATGCTTCCATATTAGAAATTTTATGGCCTGTACTCGAAATTCTTATACCATTTTCAGATGCTGTTCAAAATTTATTTGAATCTTTAGGGCGACTTGTATCTGTAATTTTTGCTCTTGTATGGCAGACGATCAAAAATGCCCTTGAAAAAGTATGGTCAAAGACACAGGAAGTATGGCAGGCTATAATTGATTTTATTAGCCCTATTCTTGACAATATAAAGGCAAAAGTTGAGGAAATATGGACTGGTATCGTTGATTTCCTTACACCGGTTACAGACGGCCTAAAAACCACAATAGATGAGGCGTTTCAGTTTATTTACGATAATGCCGTTCAGCCGTTGCTTGATCTTAAAGATAAAATCGAGGAAATTTTTAACGGAATCAAGGATTTTATTCTTGAATTTGTCGATGGCGCTTTGAACTGGGGCGGTGATATGATTAAAAACTTTTCCCAGGGAATAACTGATGGTCTTGGTGATTTAAGTGGTGCAATAGATACAGTTACCGGAAAGTTATCAGCAAACCTTGAACATTCCGTACCCGATGAAGGCCCGTTGTCAGATGACGACAAGTGGATGCCCGATATGATGCAGAGCTTTGCTAAAGGTATCAGAGATAATACAGCACTTGTTGATAATGCTATTACTGATGCTTTTAATTTTAAAGGTATGCTTGGTGGAAACGGTACTCCTAATGGTGGTGGACTTATCACACCTACAGCCACACAGCCGATAACGATTGTTCTTGAGCTTGATAAACAGCAGTTCGGAAAAATCGTGTATAATATGAATCAGGCAGAGACACAGCGTGTAGGTGTAACGCTTGGAAAGGAGGCTTTCGCATGACTTATCAGGGCATAACGATTGACGGCACGACTTATAGTTTTTTCTGTGACATAGACCGTGAAGCGGAAGTACAGTATAGCGATTTGTCAGGACAGCTTATGGATAAGAATTATTTTGCTGATCCGGTTGCCACGTATTTAAGCTATACGCTTTCAGTAGTTGTGCCGCTTACCATGCTTAATCAGTATGATGAATTTTATGAGGTGCTTACAAATCCGGTTGCGGAGCATACGGTCATCCTACCTTATGGCCAGGGAACGAGGGCTATTAAGGGCAGAATTAAGACTATATCCGACAGATATTATAAAGGTATATGGCGGGGTACAAAGTTTACAGTTATATCTAACAAACCATTGAAGGTGCCTACATGAGAGTAAGGATAAATAATACAAACTATACCGAAATACGCAACCTTAGTTTTTCGCCAGAAACTGATATCACGGGGAGCAGTATTCCCGTGAATCAGTTTTTTGTTGAAATTAAGACAACGAACACTATAGGTGTAGGAATTAACGCTTATCTGTACGATGACCAGGGGGACTTGTGGGCGAAATACTGGATAACAGAGGCCGTTGTCGTTGATGAAGGATGGTATAAGGTTACAGCACAAAGTATCATACTTTTGCTTGACCGTTTTACCCTGCCTGCGGTCGTTTACAGCGGGGAAAGCGTAACGAATGTATTAGATACTATCTTTGCTACTATATCGGCTGTATACCCGTCAGAGACCGTGTATACGCTTGATTCTGCTTTAGCATCTGCTACTGTTACAGGATATTGCCCAGAACAGACTGCCAGGGAGCGTTTGTTGTGGGTGGTATTCTCAATAGGCGGCTATCTCAAGACATACTTTAATGACCATGCAGAAATAGTTAAGCTTGATACAACGGTTACGGCCATTCCTGAAGATGTGACATTCTGGAAACCTGAAATAAGCTATGGCGACTATGTAACGGCTGTAAAAGTCCGTGCGTACACATACACGCAGGGAACACCTCAGACAGTTGATGAATGGGTTACAGATGGCACAAATTATTATATACAGACTTATCAGGATTTCAGCGTAAGCAATCCCGATATACCGATAACTGTTACTGATAACGTGGTATCTATAGACAACGTAACCATCATAAATCAGACGAACGCAGCAACGATTTTGAACGTGCTTTCTCAGTATTATTTCAAGCGGATTGAGGTCCGGGCAGAAGTCCTGGACGACGGAGAATTTTTGCCGGGCGATAAGTGCCAGATATCCACGGGTGACAGGCTGCTTGCAGGATTTATAACAAAGGCTGATTTTAAGTTTGGAACCGCTAAAAAAGCCACGTTGCAGTTTGCTCAGAGTGATGTTATCAACGCTGCACGGCTGATATTGCAGTATATGTGGGGGAATATCCTTTTAAAGCAGATAGCGTACCTTATGCCGATAGGCTATGCCTACAGTATATCTAATCCGTACCTTGATGAAATGTTGGAGTCGCACAGGTACATTTTCAGGCCGCAGAACGCAAACGCTACAGGCACGATGGTAAGCGGTGGAATGACGGATCAGGAGGATTATGACGTGGCGCTTGATTGGTATGATTTAGAGCTATATGTAATTGACGTTGACGGAGCATCAGAAAGTAATGAGGTGGTAAGCATTGAGTAAGAATATAGTAATAGCCGAGGGTGGCGTAGGAACTAATTTTACGGCGAAAAAACTCAAAACTAACTTGCAGGGCGGGGGAAATTGTACGTGGATCCCGGAAGATGAGGCGGCTGATTATTGCACGTTCAAAGAGTTAAAAGTCACAGCAAACGGTACTTATAAGGCATCCGACAAAAACTGTGACGGATTCGATAAGGTAAAGGTTGAAATTTCAGCAGATGTCGTTCCGCAGAAAACAATTACCGCAAACGGTGAATATGACGCATATGAAGAAGCAGGAAAAGCTGGTTATGCCCATGTTACTGTTAATGTTCCCGGTGGCGGAAGCGATATAATAAATGACAAAATACCATTGATACCTATTTTATCAGCAAGTGATCCGAACCTTACGGCTAATAACATACTTTATGTGGAAAATATGTTTGACTGGCATTACGAAAATACTAACTGTGCTAGGCTTGATGAAACTACAGGAATCAATGAGTTTTTTATAACATATGAATTTCCACAACCTACTATTATAAATCATATATATATGGATTATGATGCTATATATATTGCTGGTGTAGCGAGTTATGATTATACTATTCAAGTAATTGGAATCGATCAAAATAACAATAGTCAAGTGTTATATTCGAGTAGTCAACCTGCACGTTTTGATACTCAACAACAAAAAGGTCTTAATGTTGTCGATTTGGACGTGTCTGCATACACCTGTAAAAAAATACAGATAAAAATTACAGCAGAAAAAACATATGGGCGGAATGTATTTATTTTTTATTTTCAAGCATATTATGCCGGAAATATGCCTGCTCTTGAGGCTTATAATGCTTTGAATAATTTGACCTATGCTATGGCAACACTTAAAGGGCATGAACCCGAAGGACATACATCAAATGATATCGTCTTAGCATTGTTTCAAATATAGAAGTTTGATAAAATGCGGTTAGGGAGGCAAATCTTATGGAATATATCGTTACAGCACTTATCACGGGTGGGTTATCGCTGATAGGTGTGATTATCTCAAATATGAGCGCAAACAAGAAGATAGAGGCGCAGCTTATTCAGGCGCAGGCTATCACGGATGTTAAGCTGGAAAATCTGACAGACGAGGTGCGGAAGCATAACAGTTTCGCTGATCGTATAACAACACTTGAGGTACAGGTAAAAGAATTACAAAGGAGGGTTGATGAAGATGATTCTAAATAATCGTGTGTATGATATCTTAAAATGGGTATCTTTAGTCTGCCTGCCCGCTTTAGGCACTCTGTATTTTGCTTTAGCGGGTATCTGGGGATTCCCTTATGGAGAGCAGATTGTGGGTACTATTATGGCTATAGATACCTTTTTAGGGGCATTGCTTGGAATATCGTCTATACAGTATAACAAGAAGATAGGAGAGAGCGATGAGTAAGCCGTTAACAAGAAAAGAGCAGTATTATGCGAATATTGCCGGCGAAGGCGTTGAGATACCGGCTAAGCCTATCACAAGGGAAGAAGCATACCTGGAGAAGATTGCGCAGGGTGGCGGAATAGAAGCTAACCCCGAAGAAGAACCTACAGGAACGCTTGAAAGCCTTAAAATAGGCGATGACGTGTATGCCGTACCGTCTGGCGGTGGTGGTGGCACATCCGATTATTCTGCATTGAATAACAAGCCACAGATAAACGGTGTTACCTTGCAGGGGAATAAGACCACCGGTGATCTGAATATCAGCTATAACGATTTGCAGAATAAACCGTCTATTCCTTCCGCACAAATTCAGAGCGATTGGGATCAGACGGATAACAGCAAGGTTGATTATATCAAGAATAAGCCGTCTATCCCGGCTAACTTGTCAGATTTGAACGATGACTCAAGCCATAGGACAGTAAGTGATACTGAAAAATCTACATGGAACGGCAAGAGCGATTTTAGCGGTAGTTATACCGACTTAACAGATAAGCCTACTATTCCTGATCCTCAGGTACAGGCAGACTGGAATCAGACAGATGTGGATGCTCCAGACTATATCAAGAATAAACCGTCCGTACCGTCCGGGCAGGTACAGAGTGACTGGGCGCAGACCACAAGCACTGAGCCTGATTATATCAAGAATAAGCCATCGTTAGGAAGTGCTGCTTCAAAGAACGTATCCTCAACGGGTGACGCAGGGAGTGGAGAAGTCGTCATGGGTAACGATAGCCGTTTGTCGGATAGCCGTCCGGCAAGCGATGTATCATCATGGGCTAAACAGGCCACGAAACCGACTTATACGGCATCCGAAGTGGGGGCCATCCCGTCAACGGACAAGGGCGTAAATGGTGGTGTGGCTACGTTAGGGAATGATGGTATTGTGCCGAGTAATCAGTTACCTGCTATGTTCGATGGTGACTATAACAGCCTTACAAATAAGCCTACGTTAGGAACAGCGGCAGCTAAAGATGTACCGTCTGCCGGTAATGCCTCATTGACTGAGGTTGTTATGGGTAGCGATAGCAGATTATCAGATGATCGTAACGCAAAGGATGTGTATCCCTGGGCGAAGGCTGCGACTAAACCGACATACACGGCTACAGAAGTAGGTGCTATACCGAGTACGGATAAAGGTGCTAATGGTGGCGTTGCGGAGCTTGACGCTAACGGTCTTGTGCCGGTATCACAGTTACCGTCTTATGTGGATGACGTGCTTGAAGGTACGGCACAGAACGTAACAGAGACAGGCGCAGGTACTTATTCCGCAACAGGATTTATCTTGTCGGGTGAGTCAAGCCCATGTGTTCCTGAGTCCGGCAAAACATACGTTGATACCACGTCAAATATTCAGTACAGATGGACAGGAACAGGCACAAACTTTGTGTCTATGGGTTCAAATCTTGCCCTGGGCGAAACCTCAAGCACTGCATACCGTGGTGATAGAGGAAAAGCCGCTTATGACCACTCGCAAACAACAGGCAATCCGCACGGTACTACAAAGAGCGATGTGGGATTAAGCAACGTGCCTAACGTAAGCACTAACAACCAGACACCGACTTTTTCACAGGCATCGACAAGGAATAACATAGCAAGTGGGGAAAAATTGTCTGTTATCTTTGGTAAGATACAGAAATTCTTTAATGACTTAAAGACCGTTGCGTTTAGTGGAAGTTATACTGATTTAACAAATACACCTACCATCCCAGCTGCACAGGTAAACAGTGATTGGAATGCATCAAGTGGTGTTGCAGAAATATTAAATAAACCATCATCTTATAAACCGTCAAGTCATACACATGGCAACATACAAAATAATGGGACGTTACAGACTACAGATGTTGCTATTGCTAATGGTGATAAATTAGTAGTGACCGATTCATCTAATTCTGCAAAAATAGCAAGAACATCTGTAGCTTTTGATGGAACTACGACAACGCAAGCGCTTTCTAAAAAAGGCACATTTGAAACATTTTCAAAATTTAGTGGTAGTTATACCGATCTAACCAACAAGCCGAGCATTCCCACGAGTGCAAATGACATCTCCTACGACAACACCGACTCAGGGCTTACGGCTACGGACGTGCAGGGTGCTGTGGATGAGGTGGTGAGTGACTTATCTGCAATAGATGTGAGCAACTATATAGACCCTATGTCTACCAAGACATTTACCGTAAAAAGAATGTATTGTCACATGCTTTTTTCGACCCGTACTAGTAGCGTGTCAATGATAGCTTATGGAAATTTGGTTGATATGGTTAACAATTCAAATATGACAGTAACAGTTACTGAAACTGTAGACCGTGATGTAATCTCAATCACTAACAACAATAACCTTTCCACTAATATCGTTTTAATATAACACTTTTTGTTAACGAATCATAAAGAGGATAATTAATTATGACCATAACAATAGGTTCAGCTCGAATAGACGAGCATGGAAAAGCAGTTGGCGGTAAGGCAGGAGACCAGAAGCAGAAGACATCCCCCGATTACAAGGGGGAGGTGGCTATGCAGAATTTTTACGTCTCAAACAAGGGATGGTACATCCTCCGTGCTAAGGACATAAATGTCGCATCCAACATCGCCCTTGCAATGACGATAGCGTGTAATAATCCGAACATCGGATATAATCAGGCTCGCAGACTTGACATAATCAAGGCAGGCACACACGCCACATCTCCGACATCGTGCGATTGTTCAAGCCTTGTAAGACAGTGCGTAAGGGAAAGTGGAATCGAAGTGGGGAATTTTACTACCGCAAACGAGGCATCTGTACTGATGGCTACTGGACAGTTTGACAAGTTTGTATACACCAAAGGCTCTGATCTTTACCTGGGAGACATACTTGTGACAAAGACAAAAGGACATACCGTCATCGTCACATCTGGAGCAACGAGGAACACGAATCCTGTAGCCGTTCCCACGGTCAAGATGGGGAGCAGAGGCAACAATGCAAGGCTGTTACAACATAACCTTAATCAGTTCGGATACAAGCTGGAAGAGGACGGCATCTTTGGCAAGCTCTCCACCGCTGCGCTTGTCAGGTGGCAACACGCAAACGGACTCACGGCTGATGGAATCTACGGTCCGAAATCATACGCAAGAATGAAAGAGGTGCTGAATGGATAAAGAAAGAGTTGTTAGTCAATATTTCCATGAGGGGACTGTGGCAATGATGGAACGCACTATCCGCAGGCTATGGATCACCACAATTCTGCTGATAATCTTGCTTGTGGGAACTAATGGTGCGTGGTTGTACTTTGAAAGTCAATGGGAATACTACACTACGACTATTGAACAGGAATCTGAAAGCGGAACAAATAACTATATCGGAAATGATGGAGATATAAGCTATGGCGAAACAGACAGTTACAACGACAGGTAGACGAAGAAAAACCGGGGGAAACTCCGGCTATGTTCAGTGTCAGCGATGTCACGGCACAGGCAGAGTGCGCAAAGGTGGAAATGCGAGGAGCAGCGGCGGTGGCAGGCATTGAATATTCAAACACTGAAATCAGCCGGGCTATTGACGATTACATTCATTCAGACCGTGACCGGCAGATCCTGAAATCACGGCTGATTGACGGATTGACTTATGACGAATTATCCGACAAATATCATTTAACATCCAGGCGCATTAAAACCATCGTTTACAAGGCGCAGGACGGCTTGTTTAAGCGTTTAGGATAATTTATATCACCGAATATGCAGACCGCCCTAAATGGGGCTAAAAACGGTGTTTTCTGCTTATTCATATACTCTCCTTATTAACGGAAAAACGGATTGCTGTTGCGGTCCGTTTTTCTGTTTGTTATAATTCAGTTGTCGGCATTCTTTGCAATGTTCGCTCCATTGGAAAAAGCAAGTATCTCCCCCTGATGCTTGCTTTTTTCTTTTGTCTAAAAAGTTCACTTTTTGTTCATTTCGCTTTTTTTACAGAAATTTTATCCTTATACCAGGAGGACATCTTATGTGGATTAAGTATCAGCCAAATCCCTGTATGAGGTCAACTGGTGATTGTTCAGTAAGGGCAATAGCCAAAGCATTAAAAGTGGATTGGGAAACAGCTTATCTTATGAATTGCAAGATGGGATTTTCAATGTGTGAAATGCCATCAAGTGATATAGTAACTTCCGCAGTTCTCCGGCAAAACGGTTTCAGACGGACAAATATTCCTGATTATATACACAATTACACTATACAAAATTTTTGTGACGATAATCCACAAGGAACATTTGTTCTTTATACCGGTGGCCATGTTGCTACTGTTCACGACGGAAATTTATACGACTTGTGGAATAGCAGTAACGAGATACCGTTATATGTTTGGTATGACGATATAGAACCTATTTTCTATACCTAAATCGGAGGATTAAACAATGGCTTACAATGGTATGTTTCCGATGAATTATCCGGCTATGCAATATCCGCAGATGCCTATGCAGGCTCCACAGCCACCACAGCAGGCGCAGAACAACGGCCTTACCTGGGTACAAGGTGAAGCCGGGGCAAAGTCTTATCTTATCTCACCTAACACAACTATGCCTTTGTGGGATTCTGAATCGCAGACCATATATCTTAAATCTGCTGATGCGTCCGGTATGCCTACAATGAAAATACTTGATTACACCATCAGGGAACAGAACACACAGCCTACTTCCGCACTCATGCAGTCAAGCGATTATGTGACACATGATGAGCTTTCAGCGTTTGAGGAACGTATAACCAAAATGATAAAGGGAGGTAACAACGATGAACCCGCTTTTTAATCAGATGAACCAGAACCAGCTTTTCCGCAGTGTGGAACAGTTAAAAAATCAGTTAGGTGGCGATCCTAACCAGCACATACAGAAAATGCTTAATTCCGGCAGAATAACGCAGGACCAGTATAACCAGGCCGTACAGCGTGCGCAGGAATTGAAAAAAATGTTCGGTCAGCAATAAAGAAAAAGCACCTGTTGGCAGCAGATGCTTTCTCACAGAAAGGAGTGCCTTAATATGAAACAAAAAACCCTAGACACTCCTATATTAACACTTAAACAGACCTTGCGCAAGGATGTTTATAAATCAAACAAATTTTATAGGAGGAAAAAAATCATGGCTTTAACAGATGGTAGCGAAAATGGAATGGTTATGCCGGTAACGCCTATGGGTAACAGTGGCGGTTTCGGTAACGCTTTCGGTGGAGATTTTGCATGGATTATCCTGCTTATCCTGCTTTGTGGCAACGGTATGTGGGGCATGAACGGTGGCTTCGGTATGAATTATGATTTCCCGTGGCTTATGACCGGGCAGCAGAACATCAACACTAACACCAACAACGGATTCAGGGATGCGATGCTCAACGATGGCATTACATCTATCCGTGACGGTATCAGTGGATTATCTACACAGCTTTGCAATTGTTGTGGAGATATGCAGATGGCGCTTGCTAACGGCTTTTCGGGCGTTGAGCAGGGTGCTAATGCAAGACAGATGGCTAATATGCAAAGTATGTTCGGCATACAGAGCGCTTTGCAGGAGTGCTGCTGCGAAAACAGAGCCGGTATTGCTGATTTGAAGTACACGGTTGCTACAGAGAATTGCGCAGACAGAACACAGAGTCTTATGAATACCCGTGACATCATTGATAATCAGAATCGTAATGGTCAGGCTATTCTTGATAAACTTTGCCAGCTTGAACTTGATGGCGTAAAGCAGAATTATGAGAACCGTATTGCAGGAATGCAGAATGTGATTGATGGTTTAAGTGCGCAGGTTAATGCCGCCGATAGAAGAGTAGCAATGGGAGAAGAAGTTAACGCCCTTTATAACAGACTTTCGAGCTGCCCTGTCGGAACAGTACCCGTAGCGGGTAATACTCCGCTGTTTTCATGCAATCCAAGCTTCAACGGTAACGGGGGCTGTGGATGCGGTTGCGGCGGTAGTTTCTGATAGGGGGTGAGACTATGGCAGAATATTTAACGAGGGATCAGGTTGAGAGCGTTGCTCTTAATTCTCCAATTCCATTTATCGATTCTATTCGGTGCAATAAGGGATATGTATTTCATCAGAATGGCACAGGAATTTTTGTTCTGCGTGGCATCACCAACAACTGTTTCGCTAGGTACGAAGTAGAGTTTACCGGGAATATCTCTATTCCTGACGGTGGCGATTTGACTCCAATAGCTACGGCTATCGTGGTTTCAGGAGAAGAGCGTATAGGTAGCAGGGCTATCTATACGCCAGCCGCTGTAGATGAGTACGGCAATGTGACAAGCAGAGCCGTAATAGATGTACCCCGTGGATGCTGCTTTACCGTATCGGTAGAATATGTGAACGGAACAGTAGATGATCCTACGGTAGTGCCTACTCCGTTAATCAATGTGATTGACGGAAGCCTGAGCATTAACCGTATAGCGTAGGAGGTAAAAACGATGCACAAAATATATGAATATCTTTGCGATGAGCTGAAAAATCTTGAAAAGAAAGCTGAAAGCGGGCAGGGGCTGTCGATGGCAGAGCTTGAATATCTCGACAAGCTGACCGAAACAAAAAAGAATCTTCTTAAAATCGAGATGCTTGAAGAAGATAGCGAATACAGCAATGCTATGGATGGCGGTTCTTATGCAAGAGGCGGTCGTGGTGGATCATACCGTAATTCTTATGCCAGTGGTCGTGGCAGGGGAGCAAGGCGTGATGCTATGGGGCGCTATTCAAGCGAGGGCTACAGCCGTGCGGAAGATGATTTCATGGAGGATATGCGTGAGCTTATGGCGAGTGCGCCTAACGACAGAATCCGGCAGAAAATGCAGAGCATAATGTCCGATATGTAAGGAGGTGGCCGCTTGTGATAACCGAACAGGACTTGCAGGCGGCTATTGCCGAATGTGAGGGAATAAGAAACCCAAACGCTAACACTTGCTTAAAATTGGCGGCATTCTACACTATTAAGGATAAATTGTACCCAGAAGAACAAAATCATTTTGCCGATGCCAGCAAAATGATGTATTCCGGGGCCTCAGAACCTGAAAAGGTAAAGCCGATGCTAAAAAGTGATACAGAGTTTGCAAGGGCAGCGGAAGGGGTAAGCACAGAACACTTGTTTGCGGTTATGGATGAGCTTATGACCACAATCCAGGTGTTGCAGCCCAGGCTGTATGACGGTGTGATGCGTAAGTTGACAAGTGAATATTGATACAATATAATTTTGTTTGTCTGAATGATTTTTTCATTTTAGATAAACCCCGAAGAGGCAGGCGTACCTATGGCGCTTGCCTTTTTGATTTTGTGAAGGATGTAGGATAAGTGCAGAATTTTAGCTTTCTACTAAATTCCTTTATAGAGCTTTTTCTATTTTTATATATTTTTTATTTTTACTAAAAATGCTACATAAAAAAATAAAAAATAAATAAAAATAGAAAAAAATCTATAAAAATAGAAAAAAACCGTTGACTTTTTGCAAGGGATAAGGTAATATATGAGTGTACCGAGAGGTACGGCAAAAAAACAATTTGGAGGGAAATCAAGCGGTTCCCCAGCAGATAAGGAGAATAAAATGATAGTAATGGATAAGAGAGAGGAAAGGGTTTATTTTGACAGCATAGAAGAGGCAAAGGCATGGGCAAGATGCGATGACGAGAGCATCACCACGGCAGAAGAGCTGGAAGATTGGATGACCAAAGAGAATGGTGGAACAATCATACACACTTTTGATGAAGTAAAGGAGAACGACAAAATGAAATATTTTACCTTCAACAACCAGGGCGATATAGGCGGACATGATTTAAGTTATGAAACAGCGCTGGAGAACTTGGAATATTATCAGGAAAACTACCCGGAAGAAGAGTGGGAAATGGCGGAGCAGAATTACTGAATACGTTATATAGTCTGGACAGGAAGGACTTAGCACATTATATAGAGACGGCATCTCCCATTGAGGAAGTATTTGCCGGATGTTATACCGTGTATGATGTTATCGAAGTATGCAAGGACCTTAAGGACTTTGAGGAAGAAGATAACTGATTATAAATCACTATCAGGAAGGAGGTGAGAACATGGTAAGTGACGAGATGTTGAGCTATCGTGCGGAACACAAACTATCAGTAGAGGATGCGGCTGCTAAGTGTGGGATATCTGCACAGACCTGGCGAAATATGGAGCGTGGTATGCAGAACCCGAACCGTTTGACACAGCGGAAAATCGAATTATTTTTGAAAGGAGCGAAAGATGAAACTGTCAATCAGTCAGATCAAACAGTTTAAGGCCTGCCGGAGAGCGTGGCAGTTGCGTTATAAGGAAGGTTTAAGGCCCGTACAGACAGCAGAAGCGCTTGAGTTAGGTAAATCCTACCATGAATTGCTTGAGGCGCTGGAAAAGGGCGAGGAGCCGGATTATAGCGTATATGACAAGCCACACGCAATGGCAAAGGCTTATGAAAAGTATATCCTGCCACAGTTTAAGGTTGTGGCTGCCGAAAAGGAGCTTGAAAAAGAGCTTGGCGGTCATATCCTGCATGGCTTTGTGGATGGGCTGTCGGATGATGGCCATATCGTAGAACACAAGACAACGAGCATGGACATAGCAGAGGGTGGCGAGTATGAGTACAATCTGTTGTGGGATGAACAGGTCCTTGCTTACATGAGTCTGTCCGGGTTACGTAAAGTGCATTACACAGTTTGCAAGAAGCCTACAATCCGGATGAAAAAGGACGAAACGGACGAAGAGTTTTATAATCGTATGGTGGCCTGGTATGATGACGATACCGAGAACAAGATCAGGGTGTTCACGGTAGAGCGCACAGATGAAGAAGTTGCGCAATGGGAACAGGACTTTGTGACCATTGCAGATGAAATGGAGCGTGGCGTAATTTATAAAAACACTTGTAATTGTATGCAGTACGGGAGGCGGTGTGAATATTCAAGCGTATGTCTGCACTATGATCCCGAACAGCAGTACATCGAATTTACAAAGGAGTGAATGATTAGAAAGGAGTGAACGAAAATGGCAAAGTTAAGAATGGAATTTGATGAAAATGTTGCAGTTGATAGTCCTGATATTAAGGCTTGCCCGTTCTGCGGAAACAAGGAGCTGACTGTTACATTGAAGAGCCAGTATGAGGAAATATGCGAAGAGCATGGAAATTCTTTAATCGCTATCAAGTGTTGTAAATGTCATGTAGAAAAGAAGCTGTATGATATTCCTGATAACAATTACTGGCTGGGACTCGGTATACTTATCGGAGAGTGGAATCAGAGGAGGTGTGATTGATGGAACTAAAGAGAATAAGCAGTAAGATGGATGCACCGTTCACGGCGCTGCTGTATTGCCCGCCCGGTGGCGGTAAGTCTACAGCTATCGGTGTGATAGCAGAACAGCTTGAGGGGAATACTCTGGTGCTTGATGTAGACCGTACCATTACCCGGACACTTGCAAAGGGTGAAGTGGTCAAGAATACCGAAAAGGTGTTCGTTGCGGAAGTCGATAACATCCATACTTTTGAGTCGTGGAAAAATCTGTTAAAGCAGGAGATAACGCCTGAATTTATCAAGCAGAATGATATTAGAACCATTGCGGTTGACAACATATCGGAGTTAGAGCGCTGCATACTTTCAGACCTGGGAGCACAGGGCAAAAACAAGGGCGTACCGGCTATGGCTGATTATCAGTATATGCAGTTTCAGTTGGTTAACTCGTTGAGGCTTATGAAGTCGTGGGGTGTTAACATTATCTGGACAGCGTGGGAATCGTTTGAGCCGTTCACTATGCCGGATGGCACACAGTATACAAGGTGCGTTCCGAAGGTAAGCACAAAGATTGTTGATAACATCTGTGGCTTGTGTGATGTTGTCGGTAAAATAACAAAGAATCCCCAGGGGCAGCACGGTATGTGTCTTGAGGCTACTAACAATATTTACGCTAAAAATCAGATCGACTCAAGAAAAGGATGCTTGGTTGAAGAGTTTACTAAGTGGGGCAGTAAGCAGGAGGTGAAAAAGGATGCTGAAAAGGGTGCAGATAAGCCAGCAAAGGCCTGAAGATAAGTATTTTGAGCCGGGCATTGAGCTTGTGGTGGATGACAGCTCGTTCGGTAGTCTGTTAAACGCTTTAAGCATAATGCAGAGATGTACTCCAGAAGGGTACACGTTACGGATAGATATATCAGATTATAACAACAAGGAGGAAGAAAAAGATGTATGAAGTAAGGGTGCAGATGGGATATGACGATCTCATGTTCGAGTTTGAAGATGTTGCTGCAGCGGAAAATTTTGCGAATACGGCTTTTAGCAGTATTGTCAGAGAAAAGGATAGCAACGGGAATCTCAGAGATGTAACTGTAAGAATCAATAGCTACATGACAACAAGAAAAGAAGAGGAGGAAGAGTAAGATGGCTGAATGGAATTACACAAGGGATGAATCAGCAGGCGGTTTTAAGCCTATTCCCGTAGGTGATTACAGAATAAGGATCGCATCTGCGGAAAAGGTGGTTAGCAAGACAGGCAAGGATATGCTGTCACTTAAGTTTGACGTTAGCGGTCAGTCCGGGTATCTTTTCCACAACATAGTATTTTTGCCTGATCGCCCGGAGATTACAAACCGTAACCTTACAAAGTTTTTCGACAGCTTTAAGGATATCGCTGAGGGCAAGTTTGAGCTTGCTACATGGCCGGGCAAAATCGGAGCGTGCCGTATCAAGCACGAAGAGTACAACGGCAACATTCAGGCCCGTGTGGATTATTTTATCCACAAGGATAAGCAGGGCGGTTTGCCTGCATGGGTTGAGCCTGAGCGCAAGAGTGACGGTGGTGGAAGCACTACCACGGATGACCAGGGATTTTTGAATGTAGCCGGTAACATTGACGATATCGTACCTTTTTAAAACACAACTCTTGAGATATGTTTTAATTTTTCTAAAAGGAGTATGTTTTGAACAATAAAAAGTTAGGTTCAGATTTTGAAAAAGAGTTTTGCCAGATGTTGGCAGACCGGGGATATTGGGTACACTTTATATCCCCGGCCCCTAACGGGGGGCAGCCGTTTGACGTTGTAGCCGTTAAAAATTGTCTTGCTTATGCGTTCGATTGTAAGACAAGCGTTAAGGACATATTCAGAATAGACAGGCTGGAGCAGAATCAGATATGTGCGTTTGAAAGATGGATGGCTTGCGGAAACGCTGAGCCGGAGATAGCCGTAAAGCATAAAGGCAAGGTTTATCTGCTACCGTATAAACCATTAAAAGAAATAGGCTTTATCCGTTTGCAGAGTATGTGGGAATATGAAAGGAGGATGGAATGGCGGTAAAAAAACTGAATAATGACGAGATGGACGAAGCCATCTATGGCTGTATGAATGCTTTATGGAGAGCGTACCGGGAAGCCACTCAAAAGGGCGATTATGACCTTTTCAATGATTGCGTTGAGTCACTGCGCAAGGCATACGATGATGAAGCCGTTAATGCGTTCATAACCGGCATGGGAACAGGACTTACAAAGGCACTTACACGGAGGGCAAGATGAAAGTCAGAATTAGCAATAGGTTGTATATAGAGCAGCCTACATCTGCGGTAAAGGCGTATTGCCAGAAAAACCTGGTGCTTGATAATCCTGATTTTTATAAAGCTGAAAAACAGGGCAGATGGACAGGGAACATACCACGGAAAATCATGCTGTATGAGATACATGGTGTTGATTATTGGCTGCCGTTTGGGTGCTTGCAGGACTTGTGGCGAATACATCCGTATAAAAGCGATTATATCAACGAAATCAGCCCCGTAGAGCCGAGGGAATATCACAGCAGTATAAATCTGTATCCGTACCAGTCCGAAGCCGTACACAAGGCGCTGTATGCAAAAAATGGAGTGCTGGTGATGCCCTGTGGCAGTGGTAAGACGCAGTGCGGCCTGGAGATAATATCACGGATAGGCGGGCGAGCGTTATGGCTAACCCACACGCAGGACTTGCTGAATCAGAGTAAGAGCCGTGCGGAAAGCGTACTGGGGAAAGAGGGCTACGGCACGATAACAGCCGGTAAGGTCAATATCGGTACGCATATCACCTTTGCAACAGTTCAGACGATGGCAAAACTTGATTTATCACAGTACAGGGATGCGTGGGATGTGATTATTGTGGACGAGGCGCAGCATTGTGCGGGGAGCCCGACAAGGGTTACACAGTTTTACAAGGTGGTAAGCAGTTTATCAGCAAGGCACAAGTACGGACTTACAGCAACACCGAAAAGGGCAGACAGGCTTGAGGCGGCCATGTTCGCTATACTTGGAGGAAAGATACATGAGGTAAGCAGAGAAGAAGTGGCACATACTACTTGCCCGGTCAAGGTGTCGGTAATACAGACAGGTTGGATGCCGGATTATGATGCAGTATTGATGTGTGACGGTACGATTGATTATAACAAGGTGATTGACCAGATGATCCACGATGAAGAACGGTATGTTCTTGTTTTTGATAAGATAATAGAGTTATCGGGAGCAACGATGATCCTTGCTAATCGTGTAGAATACTTGCAAAGGTTGTGCAACGATTTGATAAATTATGGCCTACGTGCGGTCTGCCTATCCGGGCAGGGGCAGAGCAAAAAGGCAAAGGCAGAACGTAAAGAGGCACTTGAAAAGCTGAATAACGGAGAGATAGATTGTATCTTTTGTACTTACTCATTAGCAGCCGAAGGTTTAGATGTTCCTAATCTGCGGTATGTGGTGTTTGCTACACCAGAAAAAAATGATGTGACGGTTACACAAGCCACAGGAAGAGTAGGTCGCAAAGCTGAAGGTAAAGAATACGGAACGGTCATAGATTTTGTTGATGATTTTGGTTTATACCAGGGGTTCTATAAAGAGCGATTAAAGGTTTACAAGAAGCTTAAATGTGATATAATGGAGTAAAGGGTGCGATATGTGCGAGGTATCGTATCTTGTGAACAGCATATCGTATCCTATATCCTGCATGAAAGGTACTCGCACTACTTTTCATAGCAGGATTTTTATTTGAAAATCGGAGCGAAGGTGATTGAATAAAGAATGTCAAAAATGACGGAAAGGAAAGTTTTATGAAGAAAACACTTGGAACAGTTTATGAGACAGATGATTTTTCTATTTTCAAAATTATAACTGGGAACAGGACAGAAATAGAAAGAAGGAAACAGAAAATCGCAAAAAGCGTAGAAGATGTCGGATATATTCCTGCACCGATTATTGTAAACGAGAAAATGGAGATTATAGATGGACAGGCACGTTATGCATACTGCAAAGAAAATGGAAATCCGATTGCTTATTATGTTATAGAGGGGCTTACAATAGATGATTGTATTGCCATGAATATTAGTGCAACAAACTGGGGATTAAAAGACTATATTAGCAGTTATGCAGACAGAGGCTTTTTGAGTTATGTGTTTGTGGAAAAATTTATTTCAAATAGTCCATATGGGTTAGATTTAAGCTTATGGGCATTAGCAGGAACAACTTCCAGGAATTTGAGTGCAAAGATTAAGTCGGGTACATTAAACATTACCGAAGACGATTATAAGAAAGGAATTGAAATTATAAATTTTTGGCAACAGTTTGATGATGTCGCAACAAACCGCAAAACAGAATTTCTAATAGCGCTTGGCTATTGCTATCTTATTCCGGTAGTCAACAATGATATGTTGGTAAAAAAAATACATCAGAATTCAAGAGGCTTCAGCCAAATAGCAAATGTATTGGATGCTATTGAGCTTATAGAGGATGTGTATAATACAAGAATCAGAAATCATGTTTACATTAAGACAGAATACTTAAAATATCTTGATAACATATGGAAGGGCGTTGAACGGAGATGACTGATATCTGTAAGTGTGGCAAGCCCACCGAGGGGATGTATGCCTGCTCAGAGTGCCGGGAAAAGATTGCAGCATACAAGCGGAAGTGGCGGGCGAACATGACAGACCTGCAGCACGAAAAAGAGCTTGAAAAACACCGGCTATGGCGCAAAAAGAATTATGCAACATTAAGAACTTACAATCACGAATACTATTTAAGGAGGAAAGAGAATGCAGATCGGTAGTCTTGAAGGATGGGAACACTGGACGGACTCAGGGTGTGAAAGGTTAGCCCTTGAGGTTGCAAAGCAGAAGGGCAGGCAGTACGCTTCATTGTATGCGCACTATAGAAAAGCCCACAGCGAGGATAAGAAGAAATATTACCGGGCTTGTCTTAATGGCATAGAACACTTTTTCGATAACAGCTTTTTAGGAGCATATGTGGATGGTGAAACGGTGCTTACAGCCGTAAGACAGCAAGTAGACACAGAAATGGGGGTGGTGCTTAAATGATAAAGCGTGTCGTTGCGCTGATTTTAACGAGTATCTTATGTATGCCGATTGTGGTTGATGCGGAAGATGAAATTGATTCTGATACGGCACAGGTGCAGATGCAGTTAATACGTACTACTGTTTATGACGGTCCATCCGACCACACCGCAACTGGCAGAAAAGCGGAATATGGCATAGTTGCTTTTGATCCTGATTATTTTGGCAAGACGTGTATTCTCTATACTGAAGATATGCGTTATATAGGTATCTTTGAGTGTGAAGACACGGGCGGTCACATGGTACGCACAGGACATGTGCTGGATGTGTATTGCCCTACAAGGCAGGCTTGCTATGACTGGGTAGCAGAATATGGTTATTATTGTTATGTGCAGTGGATTGATGCGGAGGGATGAATAATGGATAAGATAATGAATGAAATAAAGCAGATAGTAAAAGACGAGCATAAGCGTGGGTATGAAGAAGGCTATGCAGACGGTGAGCTTGATTGCCGAAGGGAAAGATCAAAGTACACGGCTGAAAAGCTGTATGATGCGTTAAGGTTTATCTGGGATAGCTCCAAGGATGGTGGTATGCCGGTCAATGATGTTGTTTCAGTTTTTGGAACGTGCAATATATATACATTTTTGAAGGAATATAGCGCCAAAGAGATAATCGACAAGGTAGAAGCGTATAAGGAAAAGAAAGAGCAGGAAGAAGAAGAAATTCGGGTAGGCGATGTTCTGAAAGCTATCGCCGAAATTGATGAAGATGATGCGCTGGAGTATATCGTGACTTACATTGATGCTGACCACAAGCATTATGATTGTATTTGCCCGGATGGTGCGGTATATCAGGATGTGGATATACAGGCTATGGCAAAGACCGGCAAGCGTTACAAAATAATTTTCACGGAGGGAAAAAATGGAACTGTATCAGATTGACCTGGGGGTGGTGCTTTTATTTATCGTTGTAGCATCCGTATGGATAGTGTCTATGTTGCGGAATTTTGTAAGAGCGTTAGTTGCAGTATTCAAAGAAGAGGACTGGAGAATACCGATGTATGAGTTTTGCGGTCAGGTGATAGGCACGATAGTAATGCTAGTGTGTGGATTCTGGATTATAACGGGGTGATGATATGACAAGAGAAGAAGCAATCAAAACATTAAAGGGTGAAGCATGGATTTGCTGTGCTGAAAAATGGAATGAAGCATTATTACTGTTCAGAATGTAAGTCTATGGGTGTTGATTATTGGGATTACTGTCCTAATTGTGGAGCAAAGATGGAGGTGGAAAAGAAATGAATATATACAGTACAAGAGAGGAATTTGAAAATCTTGGTTATTTTATGCCGACAGATGAATTTAATGGAGTTGTAATTATTCCGACAAATGAATTACATGATAGCGGTTTTGGACGTATGAAATTTGCGTTAACAAACAGCTTCGAGGTTGTGGGGTGTGTTGGTGGTGGTAGTGATGTTGTACATCTTAATGGTATTGGTGGGTATGGAAAATATAATTTTGATAAGACGCTTAAAACTAACATGGTAAAAAGAATTGACTGGTCTATTGATTGCTTACCAAATGGTTTAATAAGACTGTTCTGCTCCTATAAACTCGATATAGATGAGTTTATAGTATCAGATTTTAATTTATATGTAAAATAAAAAGGAGGTAGAAGAATGAACGCAAGGCAGAAAGCAAAAAAGTATAAGCGTATGTATGAAGGACTGTTAAAGCAACATGTAGAGTTCAAAGTTGAACAGTATAAGATAGACACGGTGAGATTTGAAAGACGTTATCCCACAGCACTTGTTATGCAGGATAATACTGACTATTTTCGACATTGTGTGGTTAAGGATATTGCGCATAGTTTAGCAGAACATTTAGACAAGTACATTGATTACAGGACGGAGTTTTGCTCGCATGCAAATGAGTATCGTATGTGTGGGGAAATTAAGGTTGTATCACAGAAAAGTGAGGAATGAATATGTATAAACCAATAGATAAAATGTCTGATTATGAGGCACAACAATTTATAGAAAAAGCAACAATAAGATTAAAAGAAACTGCCTATGCCAGAGGCTATAAGGATGGATTTAACGATGCAAAAAATGCGGGGTATTTTAAGCAACCTGTAATAGAGGATAGAAAGAACAATGAACCTATGCAAGTACATGAAAGCGAGGATAAGGAATGACCGAAGAACAGACAGAATTATGTGCAAGAATAAAGCTGGTGCTTGTCGCAGCAATAGTTAACATGAGAGACGATGCCATTTGGGAGCTGATAGAAAAGGCATACAAGGAGGTGCAGGATGCAGATAGTGATTGATATACCCGAAGATGTGTACAAAAGAACGGTGTTCTATCGTGAATTTAGGGATTTGAGTGATTGTGTAGCGACCATTAAAGCATTAGAAAAGGCTATACCACTACCAGAACATCACGGCAGACTGATTGATGCGGATGCGTTATATAGTAGTCTTATGTTTCCATCACAGCAATTTGCAAAGGCTTATAAAGAGACACTTGATGATGCGCCGACAATTATTGAAGCTACGGAGGAGGTTGATTGATGATCCATTACGGAGACATAACTAAAATTCACGGTGACCAGGTGCCGGCGGTACACGTTATCACTGGCGGCAGTCCCTGCCAGGATTTGAGCGTTGCTGGAAAAAGGGAGGGATTAAAAAAGAAATGCCATAATTACATAACTTGTGGCTTTGAAACAGACGCTAATTCTGAATTAGAGCGCTGTCCGTGGTGCGGTTCATATCTTGATTTAACAAGATCCGGCTTATTTATGGAACAGATAAGAATAGTAAAGGAGATGAGAGAAAATGACAGACGAAATTATGCAGGGGCAGATAATGCTGACAGACTTATTAGGCCAAGATTCATGGTCTGGGAAAATGTCGCAGGAGCCTTCAGTTCAAATTCCGGCGAAGATTTCAGAGCCGTCCTCGAAGAAACCGCAAAAGTTGCAGACAAAGATGCCGTTATTCCTGGACTTGAGGGCGGAAAATGGAGTCCGTGCGGGTGCATACTGGGAAACGGATGGTCTATCGCTTGGCGCTTACATGATGCACAATATTGGGGAGTTCCACAAAGACGAAAACGCATATGTTTATTGGCTGATTTCAACGGAGATACCGCAGGAAGAATACTGTTTGAATTGCAGCGAAAAACCCTTGAAAGAGATACAGAGCAAGCTATCGTGGATATTGGAGCAGAATCCCGATCCGAAGTACAATCTGTCAGCAAAGGCGTGTCTGGGGATATTGAGACGTGCGGAGAAGAGGGGAAAGACGCTGCCGCCGATGTTGGATCAGGCGTTGAGGAAACAGGCAGGAGTGTAGTTTATGGCATATCGGCTTATGATAGCAATTCCATGAAATCGGGAAATCCACACAGCGGAATATATGAGGCAGACACAAGCAGAACACTTGACCTAAACGGTGGTAATCCCGGTTGCAATCAGGGTGGCATGGCGGTTGTCTGCCTTGAAGGTAACGGTCAGAGAGAATCCCACAAGGGGGACGGCTATAAGGAAAGCGATACCATGTATACGCTGAATACCGTTGAACAGCACGCTGTATGTATAGAAAACCATCCGGCAGACAGCCGTGTGAAGATATCTGAAGATGGTGTATGTCAGACACTTTCAGGGCGTATGGTAACAGGCGGTGGTAACGTGCCGATGGTAATGGGAACGTATCAGGAAACCACGGGAAGTCTGTGTGCAAGTGGTTATGATAAGTTAGGCACACAAGAGGCCGCTAACGATATGTTTGTTGTGCAGAGTAACTGGGATGGATCGCAGGTATCTCCTACACTTACGGCAAATAACGCTAATGGTTCGCAGAGAATGCCGGACAAGGATAACTTTAATGCGGTAATACAGGCTATAAATGGTGATATAGCAGGTACACTTGATGCAAGTTATTATAAAGGATGTGGTGAACGACAGGGTGTTGAGCGAGAGGTTGTCGCTATGACCACAGAAATGACACCGAAAATTGATGAAAAAGACAAGGGTTTTTCTTTACGTAGTAGGGATTACAAAGATCCTCAATATGTCGCTTATGGTCTTGACAGAGCATCCTATAACCAGGGGCAGAATGCACAGTACGGCTTTGCTGTGGATGAAGAAAAGATTGGTACACAAGTTGCAAAGGGTCCGGGTGCGGTATGTTCAGCGGTTGATTGCAGAAATGGGGTTGAGGATGCAGATAAAAATGGATCATTGCAGAGTAGGTCAAGCAATAATATAAACTCGAACAATGTTTGTCGTGTGGGATCTGTTGTGCGCAGACTCACGCCCTTAGAATGTACAAGACTTCAGGGATTCCCGGACGGATGGGTTGATATTGGTGATTGGATGGATTCAAATGGGAAACTCCACAAGGACGCAGATTCTCCTAAATACAAGGCTTTAGGTAATTCCATAGCCCTTCCGTTCTGGCAGTGGATGGCGGAGAGAATGATGCCGTACCTGCCTGAAAATCCTACTATGGCAAGCCTGTTTGACGGCATAGGCGGTTTCCCGGTAGTGTTCAGCCGTGTGGGATGTCAGCCGGTATGGGCTTCTGAGATAGAGGAGTTTCCGATTGCGGTTACAAAGAAAAGGTTAGGTGAAGAATGATGATACCTGAGTGGAACAGTTTTATAAATGCGGATTGCATGGAGTATCTGAAAGAGTTTCCCGATAATTATTTTGACCTTGCTATCGTAGATCCTGTTTATGGTGATGTAACACAAGGGGGGTATATGACAAACAATAAAGGTCAGAGAATAGGAACAGGCAAAGCAAACTCAAAAGGTTATTATGCAGGTTTATGGAATCAAGAAAAGACAGGTGTAGATTATTTTCAACAGTTATTTAGAGTGTCAAAAAATCAGATTATATGGGGTGGGAATTATTTTGCATCTATGTTACCCGATTCGCAAGGATGGATAGTTTGGGATAAATGTCATCCTGAAGGTATAACTTTTGCAGATTGTGAGTTGGCTTACACATCATTTGATGTAGCTACAAGAATTTTTAAGTTTATGTGGAATGGGATGTTACAGGGTGATATGAAAAACAAAGAGTGCAGAATACATCCGACTCAGAAGCCGGTAGCCTTATATGAATGGCTATTAAACAAGTATGCAAAGGATGGTGACACGATACTTGATACTCATGTAGGCAGCGCGTCATCCCTGATAGCCTGCCGGAAAACTAATCACAAGTATATAGGTTTTGAGATAGACGAAACCTATTACCAACAGGCTAAAAAGCGGCTGGATGCCGAAAACGCACAGGTGAATGTTTTTGATTTAATTTAGATTTAACTTGACATAAAGCGACATAAAGTGACATAATAGACAGTGGGAAGGAGGTGAAAAGGATGGCTGATAATAAAGAAAAGCTATACGGTACGGTACAGGCTGCCCCGCTTTTAGGGGTAAAAGTGCGTACAGTAAGGCAGTGGATCAGGGATGGAAAACTCAAAGCATTTAAGCTCCCCGGCAGTATCCGCTGGAAGGTATCTGAATCAGAGATACAGAGAATACTCAATAACAAAACAGAGGGTTAACAAATTATGTATGAAAATGTACCAGAAGAATTAAAAAAATTAAAATGTTGGGTAGCGGCTGATAATTCTAAAATACCTGTTAATCCTAATACGGGGCGTAATGCACAATCCACTAATCCTAATACCTGGGGAACATTTGAAGAAGCTGTAGCAGCAAAAGAAAAATATAAACTTGATAATATCGGTTTTGTTTTTTCAGATAGTTTTCCGTATTTTGGAGTTGACCTGGATCACTGCATGGATAACACGGATTTTGTTGATGAGTTTGTGGAAACGTTGCAGAGTTATACCGAGATAAGCAAGAGTGGAAATGGGATTCACATAATTTGCAAGGGTAAATTGCCGGACGGTGCAAGGCGCCGGGGTGGTGTTGAGATGTATAGCTCCGGCAGATACTTTATCTGCACGGGCAATGTATATAACGAAAACTATCTTACAGTTAAGGATTGCACGGAGTCTATCAAAGTCCTGCACAGCAAGTATCTTCCTACAATGGTTCCCAAGGCTGAAATTACCACACGTAATGTGGTTGTTGATCTTGAGGATTCTGAGGTTATAGACAAGGCACGCAACTGCAAAACTGGGTACTTGTTCGCCGCATTATATGAGGGTAACTGGCAGGGGGTGTTTCCGTCACAATCCGAGGCAGACCTTGCATTTTGTAATCAGCTTGCATTTTGGACTGGGCGTAATGGCGCACAGATGGATAGGATATTCAGGACATCCGGCTTGATGCGTGCTAAATGGGATCAGAAAAGAGGCTCCAACACCTACGGACAGATAACCATAGGCAAGGCTTGTGCTAACTGTAGCGAGTGCTACGAGCCGGGAAAGTATGGCGATGATAGTTCGCTTGCCATAGCTTTTTTCGGGGGTAAATCGGGGCAATCTGGGGCGATAACGGCTGAAAAAAAAACCTATGATATGACCGACACGGGCAACGCGCACAGGATGTATGACAAGTACGGCAAGGTTATCAGATATTCCTATAACCGCAAGAAGTGGTACTTCTGGACTGGCAAGCAGTGGATTCTGGATGAGATGGGCGAGGTTAAAAAGTTAGCAGATGATATCTGCGAAGACCTGAAAAAAGAAGCATGGAATATCCAGGATGAAGAAGCACAGGAACAGATGTTCAAGTTTGCAAAATCTACGGCCAACACCACACGTAAAGAGGCAATGGTTAAGGAAGCTCAGCACTTGAACGACATACCTGCAAGCCCGGATGATTTTGATAGCTATACCGATTACCTTAATTGCCAGAATGGAATCATAAATCTGCGGAACGGGGAGCTTATGCCACATGATCCTAATTTTATGATGACAAAAATCTGCAACTGTGAGTATGATGTGCGCAAAAATAAGCCGGTGCGGTGGCTACAGTTCCTTGATGAAATAACCGGGGGTGACATAGATCTTATTGATTATATTCAGCGGTCAGTGGGATATTCCATATCCGGGAGCAACAGAGAACAGTGTGCGTATTTCCTTTACGGCATGGGTAATAACGGCAAGAGTACGTTTCTTGACACGATTGCGGATATGATAGGCAGTTATGCGGCTACAACACAGCCTGATACCATCATGTTACAGAGCCGCCTGGGTGCGTCCGG
>OCVV011322957.1_pt1 | contig 46668 bp, 34 predicted proteins | sample 1539721 | NCBI WGS metagenome assembly OCVV01 (sample SAMN02144230, study PRJEB22623) | gut metagenome | biome: sheep rumen | host: Ovis aries | place: New Zealand | reverse complement strand
AGATTACACAAATGTCACAGATTTTTTATTTGTAAAAAGAAAGTCTCTCGTATTTCACGGGAGACTTTCTTTTTGGGAAAACATAATCTGTGTAATCGTCGAACGCAAAGCGTTCTAAGTAATCTGTGGTTAAAAACTAATTACTCTCCGCCGCACCTGGCAGGCCGATGTCACGGCGGTAGAACATTCCTTCAAACTGAACGCCGCACATTGCTTCGTAGGCTTTGCCCCATGCTTCACGGAAAGTCTCTCCGTGAGCTGAACATGCGAGTACCCGGCCTCCGCTTGTGACCAGAGGCTGGCCTTCTGTGCGACGGTCTTTTACAGCTCCGGCTATGAAAATTTTTGCTCCGGCATGAGAAATTACCGGCTCTGCAATAGTGATTACCTTGCCCTTCGCGTATTTAAGCGGGTATCCGCCACTTACTGCGACTGGAGCCACCTGGAATCCGCTTTTCCATTTCATTTCAAATGAATCCAAAGTCCCGTTCATGATTGCCTGACAAAGCTCGGCGAAATCGAAGTCCATCATTGGGAGGACGGCCTGTGTCTCTGGGTCGCCAAGCCGGACATTGTATTCCAGGGCTTTTGGGCCGTCTTTTGTAATCATAAGGCCAAAGAAGATGAAGCCTCGGTAGTCCATTTTTTCGGCGACAAGGCCTTTGAGGGTCGGCTGGAGGATGTTCTTCTCAAACTGAGCCATTGTCTCAGCGGTGACATCTTCGAGAGGACAAACGGCACCCATTCCGCCTGTGTTCGGGCCCTGAGCACCTTCCATGAGCCTTTTGTGGTCACGGGCAGGCAAGAATGCCTTGATGCAGGCTTTTCCGTTTGCGGCAGTCTCCGGCGTTACGCTGACTGCGGCGAGAACTGAAATCTCAACGCCCTGCAAGTATTCTTCGATGACGAGTTTTTTGCCGGCTTCTCCGACAGCGTTTCCGTCCATTAAATCCTTAACGGCTTTTTCGGCTTCTTCCAGGCTTTTTGCGACAACTACGCCTTTTCCGGCGGCAAGACCGTCAGCCTTAACCACGATTGGCGCGCCCTTTTCCCTTACATAGGCCAGAGCGGCTTCTTTTTCGGTGAAAGTTTCTGATGCCGCACATGCGACACCATATTTTTTCATGAATACTTTCGACAAATCTTTTGAAGCTTCGAGAGCGGCTCCCTGTGCCTTTGGACCGACAGTTGGAATTCCTGCATTCCAGAGGGCATCGGCAATTCCTTCTGCAAGAGGGTCTTCCGGGCCGATTACCGCAAAATCAACTTTTTCCTTCTTTGCGACAGTGACTGCGACATCATTGAAAGACAAAAACTGCAGGTCAGCATTTTCTTTCGGGTCAATATTTTTGCATTTTGATTCTGTTGCTGTTCCGCCGTTTCCGGGAACGCAAATTACTTCTGAAACGAGATTTGACTGGGCAAGACGCCATGCGATTGTATGCTCACGGCCGCCGCTTCCGATTACTAAAACTTTCATATCTGTATATTTTACAGAATTTCAGAAAGTTTTCTAGCCACCATGAGGGCGAATGATACTTCATCACGCACGAATGAGCGGCCGGGTTTGTAGAGGTCGAAGCAGAACAAGAAATTAAGCTCGCCATTTTTGTCCTTTGTGGCCACTTCGAGAATTGAGGCTATGTTTGCGCTCCTGTACATGTCGTAACGGCTGCCGTCAATCGAGCCTAAGACATTGGTGTTGTTCTGATGAAGGAAACCGTATTCGTTGAAAAGCTGGAAATAGTTTCGGTGGGACTTTATGAATTCGCTGCGAATTTCCTTTGAATCCAAGCCGACCATGTAAAGAAGGTCAAAATTCTTATCGTAAATAGTGATTTTTGACAACTGAAGATGTATTCGCAGATTTTCCAGAAGATTTTGGACGGACTGCGAGTCTTCTCTCTTGATTTTCGCCAGCAAATCCAGAATTTCAATTTTTTCGCTTACATTTTCTTCGTAGAATTTTCCGTTGGCAAGCCTTTCATTAACCTGCTTGTTCTCCATGATGATTTTGTCATGGATTTCTGGCTTGTAGAGAATGTAGCAGTTTCGTCCCCGGTATTTTGCAATGTAAAGGGACTTATCAGCCAGCTGAAAAAGCTCATCGTAATTCTTGGCGTTGAGCGGAAATCGGGCTATTCCCATTGAACAGGTGACAACACTTCCAGGCTCTACATTCGTGATGTTCCACTGAATGCCGGTGCGAATGTTTCTGGTGATGTTGCGTATGTCGTCCTCTGTAGTGACATCCAGAAGAATCAGAAATTCGTCACCACCGATTCGGCCTGCAATTCCCTTGCCTTTTATGGCATCATTTATGCAGCTTGCAATTGTAACCAAAACCCTGTCGCCAAAAATATGGCCGTAAGAATCGTTACATTCCTTGAATTTGTCAGCATCAAGAATAATCAGTGAGCAGGGAGATTTTTCCTCATTGATTTTTTTGACAGCCATTTCCGTTATTGCTTTTTTGTTGTAAAGGCCTGTCAGTCCGTCCCGGCTTTCTGAATAAGCGTTCACCTGAGGACCGTCGATTTTATTTTGGTTGATAGAGGCTATTATGAGGGACTTTAACCTGGTGCTTGTCCTTAGCGTGTGAACCGTAATTATTATGTTGTCTTCTTGAAGGAAATTGTAATATTTGTTGGATGTGAATTCCGCAATATCATTGAACATGGACTCTAATTGAGCGAGAGTATCATCATTATACGTGTTGATTCGGAAGGTGCTTTTAAAATATTCCTTTGCATCAGCCTGATTTCCAGAAAAAACAGTTGTCAAATCTTTTGTGTTCTTAAAAGTGAATGTTTTTCCGTCATAAACAAAATAATATGCGTCAAAATTCTGAATGAGGGCAGTCAATTCCCGGCTTTCAAGCAGGGCCTTGTCCAAAAGCTTTCGAGAGTAGGAAAGTTCTTCGATTATGACATCAAAAAGCTGGCCTTTTTTTTCGACAGAAAGAATGCAGGAAATGTATTCACCACCGGGCTTTATTGATGCGATAAAACTTCGCCTTAACGGAGTGTCCTCAAAAGTCTCAAGGAAATATTTGAAATTCTTTACGTCGATGTCTTCAAAAATATAAGAGACATTTATATCGAGATCTGTTTTGTGAATGAGGCGCAAAAAGGAGCGGTTACTGGCTTTGAGATTTAAGTCTTTGTCGATAGTGAATTTTATATCACTAATTCGGCGCTGCTGCAAAAAATCCAATTTTTCTCTCCGTGTATTTTTAAATAAAGAACACAATTATTGTAACATATCATCTGTGAATTTTGAAACTATTTTTTGCAAAATTACGATTTTTTTGTACTATAACTGTATTCATCCGATAATAGAAACATGGATTTGTTTTTGATTTTCTTCTGCTCAATCGCAATCATCTTTTTTCTAATGCTTTTTTATAAAATCAGTAAAAGTAATTCTGGCAAGGAAAGAATGAAATCCAATCTGCGCACTCAAAAAGACGAAAATGGAAAGACTGATTTTGTCCGCTGTCCCCTCTGCTCCACCCCACTTGCAAAAAATGAGGATATGTTTTCAAGGATTTACCGTCCCATGACCACAGCCGACCAGAGAATGACCGTTCACGGCTGCCCCCACTGCTACCCCCGACCCGAGCCAGGCGTAAAAAGAAGCTGTCCTGTTTGTGGAAAAGAAGTTCCCCTGGACGGAGAGTTGATAGCCCGCCTCTTCAACCGCACGGAAGGGAAAAAACATGTAATGATTACGGGATGTAGCGTGTGTTATAGAAAAAGTTAGGAGTTAGGAGTTAGGAAGTGGGAATGAGGAGTTTGCAGTTTAAAACTCCTAACTTCTAACTCCTCATTCCTAACTATATTTTCATCCTTCCACGGAAGCTTCTTGCCAGTGTGAGTCTGTCTGCGTATTCCAAATCTCCGCCTACCGGCAAGCCGCTTGCAAGACGAGTGACGGTCAAGCCTTCAATTTCTGACAAAAGCCGCTGGATATAGAGGGCCGTGGTGTCCCCTTCGACTGTTGGATTTGTCGCGAGAATGACTTCTTTTACGCTGCCAGAACGAACTCTCTCCAAAAGCTGGGCAATTCTCAACTGCTCAGGACCAATTCCTTCAAGTGGGGCAATTACCCCGCCCAGAACATGAAAGAGGCCTGAAAATTCATGGGAACTTTCGATAGTTGCGACATCCTGAGGCTGCTCAACGACACAAATTACACTCTGGTCTCGCATTGGATTTGAGCAGATGGGACAAGGATCGCTTTCAGTCCATGAGCCACAGATTGAGCAGGCATGAATTTTCTCCTGCAATGTTGCAAGCTGATTTGCAAAACGAGAAATCCAGGCTGAGTCAGCCTTGAGAATATAGTTTACGAGCCTTCCGGCAGATTTTTTGCCTATTCCCGGAAGCCGCGAAAAAGAGTCGGTGAGTTCATCGATTGCAGTCATCAGAAAATCCTACATCCCCATTCCAGGAATATTCAAGCCGCCCAGCAAAGCCCCTGACTTTTCCTTGATTCTCTCCTGAACCTTATCCATTGCCGCATGATGAGCCGCCACGATTAAATCCTGCAGCATCTGAACATCACGAGGATCAACGGCAATCGGGTCGAGTTTGACCGCCGTGACCTCAAATTTGCCGTTAAGCGTAACCTGAACGATATTTCCGCCAGAAGAGCCTGTCTCGCTAATCTGAGCAAGTTCTTCCTTCATTGTGTTCATTGTTCCCTCAAGATTCTTGAGGTTTTTGACCATTTCAAATGGGTTCATTTATGTCCTCCTGAATTATTCTCTGATATTTGACTATTCCTCGTCCTCTTCATCCGAGCCACTGGCCGCAATCGCATTTTCGGCCTTACTTTGAGCGGCTTCGTTTGCAATTTCCTGCTCGCTCTTCTTTGAATGGCCGATTATCTGTCCTTTGAATGTGTCGCACAAAATTTTCACCTGCACAGGAGCATCCTGTTCCATTGGGGGCGCTGCGACGACTTTCTTTAATGAGACCTCGAAGCGAATTTGTTCGCCGCACAAGGCCGAAAGGTAAGAGGCTATTTTCTGAGAGTGGCTATCGAGCTGCATCTTCAGGTATGATGAAGAAACCTGGGTCGTAACCATTGAGCCTGATTTTATCCAAGCCTCAGTTTGCAAAAGAGAGCTTCCCAGCATGGGATCCTTTACGGAAATTTCCTTTATGGCAAAGCCCCTGAAATCTGAGGATGAGTCACTTTGATTTGCCGTAACCGCTGTTTGTTGAGGCGGTACAGCTCCGCCGTAACTAAAAGATGGTGTACTTGCTCCAGAAAAGGCATCGGGGGGAGTCGGATCCGGGGGAGCAAACTCGTCAAGGGCATTGCCCATGTCTGGCGGAACTGACTGCTCCGTCTGAATGGGCGGAGGAGCAAAAATATTCCTTACCGGGGCAGAAGAAGTGGTCTCGCTTGTGGCCTTAGGGAGTTCTGTAACGCCCCGATTAAGATAGGGGTTTGCCGAATTTTGAGGAGCGGCAGGGGCGGCCGAGCTTTGACTCTGGGGGGCTGAAACTTGCACTTGTGCTTGAGCCTGTGCTTGGACTGAAACTTGAGTTTGTGCTTGCACTGGAGCTTGAAGTTCAGTCTTTGGTATAGAAAAGAATTGCCGCTGAGGCTGAGCCGTATTCTGCTGGATATTGGCCTGCTGAAAGCTCGTCTGCTGAAGGCTTTGTCCCCCGCCATGTAGAGCATTTCCATGAGCACTTGCAGTTGAAGCGCCCTGCATTAGAAGGGATTTGGCTTCATCAATTGCCTTTTTTACTTCGCTTGGAGAAACATACTGGTTCAGCCAGCTCAACCTTGAAAAGGCCAGCTCAAGCTCATATCGAGGCGAAAGAGAATAGCGAATGTCACGGTAAAGCTGAAGAAGAATCGAAAGCGCCCTTTCCAGCTGAATTGGATTCCATGCCTGCAAAACGACTTGCGAAAAACGGTCGCGAGACTGGCCAAGCAGGGATTCTTTTGTGATTCCAGCTTTTATTAATAAAAGGGAACGCAAGTAATCGGTGCAGTTTACGATGAATTGCTCGATTGAAACTCCGTTCTGCAAGAATTCATCAATTTTAAGAAGAGTCTCCTGAGTTTTGTTCTGGGCGGCGTCCTCAAAAATCGCATTGAGCCGGTCCACACCGACAAGCCCCAGTTTATCACGGATTTTGTCGTAGGTGATGTGGTCGCCAGAAAAAGCCGCAACCTGATCAAAAAGCGTGTAGGCATCACGGACAGAGCCAGTAGATTCGCGTGCAACCCAGTAAAGGGCCTCATCATCAGCCTTGATATTGATTTCTGCGGCAGCCTCTGCCAAAAGCTGCTTGACTCTCTCAATGGGAACAAGGCGGAAGTTGAATTGCTGGCATCGTGATTTTATAGTCGCCGGAACTTTCTGCAATTCCGTTGTCGCAAAAATGAAGACACAGTATGGCGGCGGCTCTTCGATAGTCTTTAAAAGAGCATTGAAAGCCGAGGTGGAAAGCATGTGCACCTCGTCGATAATGTAAATCTTGTATCGTGAGCTTTGAGGCGGAAAAAGAACCTCATCCTTAATCTGACGGACATCATTGACGGAAGTATTTGACGCACCGTCGATTTCGATTACATCAGTGCTGCTTCCCTTTGTTATTTCGAGACACTGCTGGCACTTTCCGCAAGGGGTGGCCGTAGGGCCGTTAACGCAATTGAGGGCTTTTGCCAGAATTCGGGCGGTAGAAGTTTTTCCACAACCACGAGGCCCCGAAAAAAGATAAGCATGAGCTATTTTTTGAGATTGAATTGCATTTTTGAGCGTTTCGGCTACAAATTCCTGACCGGCCAGAGCCTCAAAGGCCTGTGGGCGACGACGGGTCGCAGTAACTTCGTAAGACATGAGGCTATTTTAACTGAAAAAGAGCCTTTGCTCAATTACTAGGGCTTGCAGAAAAATTCAGGACTATAGAGGAACCGCCCACAAAGGTGCCGATTGAGCTTCCAAGGCTTGAAAGGAAAAATACGAGAAGAACCCTAAGCAGGCGATTCTTGTAAAAGCCCTTCAGGCTCGAAACATCATCCATAACGCTTTCCATGTCTGCGACTTTTGGCTTACAGATGAAAGCCTGAACAATTCCGGCAAACATTCCGACGCCAACAAGAGGACAAAGAGATGTAAATGGAGCGCCGACAGCCGACATTAAGATTGTAAGAGGATGACCGCCAGCAAGCAAGGCTCCGACTCCAGCCAGAAGGGCATTCCAGATGACCCAGGCTCCCAGCAAATCCGCGCCTTTTTTCATTCCGCCAAAAACAAAACCAGCTGCAATAAGGCCGAGGATAATCACTGGAATCGCCCAGCCAATTATTTTTGCTCCAATTTTTTTTGGCGGAAGTGAGCTGATTTCTTCCGTGTCTGTGCATTCCTGACCAGCGGCGATTTTTTCAAGATGAGCCTGCACGCCCGGCAAATGTCCGGCTCCGAGAACGGCTACAAGGCTTTTTCGATCTTCCTTCTGCAAGGCCTTCCAGATGTGAGCGGCAAGATAAAAGTCCCTCTCGTCAATCAAGACCTGTTTTACGCCGGGCATGAATTCAGCAAGCTCCGACATCATACCGTCCATTTCGCTTTTGTTTTTGAGATTTTCGATTTCTTCACCAGAAACCTCTTCTTTTGAAGCGGCGCTTGCCAGAAGGGCCGACAGCAGCTTAATTTTTCCCATGCCGCCATTTTTTGCCCAGGCACGGCGAAGGGTGGTTTGTATGGGGCGATCCACCATTTCACAGGGAATATTCAATTCTTTTGCAGCATCGATTCCGGCACGCATTTCATCGCCTGGTTTTACCCCCACATTCATTCCCATTCTTTTTTGGAAACTTGAAAGCACGAGATTTGCCAAAAGCAAAAAGCCTTTCTTTTCTCTCAGGACTTTGATGATGTCAAGGTTTTTCCAGGCCTCGCTGTCATTGATTGAAGCAAAGCGTTGTTCATCTAATTCTATGGCTACAACATCAGGCTTGCCCTCGACAATGGCAGCCCTGACTTCCTCGCAGCTCTCTTTGGAAACATGAGCCGTTCCCAAAAGCAAAATTTCTTTTCCGTTAAGATTTAATTTTATCTGTGACAAAAGAACACCCCCGCCATTAAACTACAAATCGCTCTTTTCAGCCCATTCCGCAAGCCTGAATTCAAAGAAATCGGCTCCCTTCATTTCGGTGACTTCAGAATAATACTTGTGAGCCAGATTCAGCTTTCCCTTGATATCCCAATAAAGGGCAAGATAATAGAGATATTTTCCCTTCTTTTTTTTGCTTTCCTCATTCTGAATCTTCAGTGTCAAAGTTGATTCGCCAGTCATGTCATGGAAAAGACGCAAAGACAAATACTCGAAGGAATTTCTGTCCAAGCCTTTCATCATCTTTTCGGTAAACTTCTTGCACTCAGGAATTTTCTTTTCCTGCTGATAACAGGCCGCAATCATAAGGGCATAGGAAGTGCTGTCAGGCCGCCCGTTCAAAGCTCCCTCGAAGGCTTTTCTTGCCTCTGCCCAGTTTCTTCTCTGCCAGGCAATCATTCCGATAGACTCATAGGCATAGTAATATTTAGGATTTTTCTGAACGACCTTTACATAATAATCATAGGCCTTGTCAAGTTTATCCTGCTCGTCATAAAGCCCGGCAAGATATGCGTAGCCCAAAAAATAATCCGGGGTAAGCTCAGTTGCCTTCAGCCATGCCTTCTCTGCCTCATCATATTTTCCGGCTTCACGATTGAAATTTCCCAAATCGAAGTAATAATCACTGTTTTCTGGATCAAGCTCGATGGCCTTGTTCAGATATTCAATGGCTTTTTTAAATCGCCGCCCCTCAGCCTCAAATTTTGCCAGATAAGCCATGGCAGGAGCATAGTTCGGGTCAATTGAAAGAATTTTATTGAAGCTTTTTTTTGAATCAGCATCCCGCTCCAGGTAATAAGACATTTTTCCGTGGCCAAAAAGAGCCTCGATGTTATTCGGGTCTCCCTTCAATGCCTTGAGGTAGTAATCCCGGGCACTTCTGTAATTTCGTTTTACGGCCTGCTCGTTGCCCATCTCAATGTTTGCATCAGGATTATAGGGCTGAATTTTAAGAATTTGGCTCAAGTATTGATTCTTTTTGAGGGTATTTTTTTTCTGCTTGGCGACCATTGCATTAAGCAGAAGCACATCAATATTTTTTGTTTCTTTTTGAATTAAAGCAAGTGCAATTTTGTCAGCATCTGCGGTTTTACCCACAGAAAGAAGAAGAGAAGCTTGCAGGACACGCAAATCAACATCATCCTGAAGTTTTTCAGGCAGGTTCTCAAAAAGAAGGAGGGCATCATCCACGCTTCCCTTGGCCAATGTTGAATTCAATTTTTGAACGAAATTAATTTCTTCCTGAGAATTCGAATTCGCTGTGGCTGCAAACAGCGGCACTGACACGAAAAAAACACCAGCAAAAAGCATGGTGCGAAGAATGGCAAAGAGGGCCATTTTTTTTGTAAATTTCATTTTCATTTCCCCTTTCAACTTTCCGCACGGTTTGATAAACTGAATAAAATGTACAGTCATCCTATCAGAAAATCATTCGGCCTTATCGTTCTTTATAGTGTTATAATTATCGGAATTTTCGTGCTTCAATTTAGAAATGAATCCGTAGTTTCAAAAAACATCGGACAACTTTCAATTTCTTTTGCTCAGTCGCAAAATGAAGCAGGCGAAATCTCATTGAAAAACACTCTCCAGGCATCTTTCAGAGGAATCTCTTTTATCGCAGATGAAGTCACTCCGGCCAGGCTTATCTTTGAGGACGCTTCCGGCCAAAGAAGTGAGAATCTCGTGCTTGTCTCTTACGAGCAGAAAAATCCCCTTTCGTATACATTCCACTTTACGAATGATGTTGCGCTGACTTTTTCCGTAACCAGCACTGACTCACTGGCTGTCATGTCAATTACGGCAGAACTTCCCAAGGATGCTCTGGGCTTGCGCTTGAATTACAAACCAATTTCCGGCTTTTCGGTTACCGAAAAAACGAAGACAAGGCTTATCCTCAATTCAAAGAGCCGGACATATTCTTTCTCTGCCTCTCAAATTGGCGAAAAAGACTTCATGCTGAGCCAGAAAAACCTCGTATCCTACTACATGGCCTTTGACCCATCAATCAAGTTCAGCTTTGCAATGCTCGATTCGGACATGATTATAGCACAAAAATCAACTTATGATGCAAACATCCGCTCCCTCAGGGAAAGCCTCGTCTCAATGGTAGAGCAGGCCGTCAGAACAAATCAGACTCTTTCCGAAAAAAGCGTAACGGCTTATGTAGCTGAGAGGGCTTCTCAGGGGCTTTATGCAGAAGCGATAAATTATATACCAGATTCTTTCAAAAAAGGGAATAAGCGAACTTATCTTTCAGCTCCTTATTTCAACTCTTTGGCAAACATGCTTCCAACCCTGGAAATGAACAACGAAAATCTTGCTGGAATGATTGAAAACGCCCTTGCGACTTCATCACTTGCAGTCTTTGCCACTGAAAATCTTGCCGATTACATCAACATTCTTTCTGATGACACAAAAGCCCGCTCACTCATTGCCATGGCCAAAAGCATTCTGGAAGATGAGTCTCAGGCAGAACAACTGAAACTTTCTCAGGCAAGCGGAATTTTGGCCTGCTATGTCCGTCTGGAGACTCTTCACTCAAATCTGGCAGACCTTCTTCGACCTGTTGCCCAGAGATGCGTTTCAATAATCGAGTCCCACTGTACTTTGACTGACTCAATACTGACCCTCGCCGAAAACGACGGAAGCACTTCAAATTATTTGACTCTTTCTACCGGAAGCGCCTTAATCAAGTGGGGTGAATTCAACGGAGCCTCCGAATATTCTGAGGCAGGCTATGACCTCATCAATTCCATTTTATCCACCAGCAACCTCGATTTGCTGACAATGGCCGATGTTTACCCGATTCTTGTGGCAAACAATTACTACCCGAATTACAAAGTTATTTCCAAGGGGCGGGCTGGCACGATTTGGGCTTGGACCTGCGCCCGCTCAATCCAATATACAGAGCTTGATTCTTCAGCAACAATTTCAATCAATTTCCCAAAGGGAGAAACGAATTACATAATTTTCGGCGGCATAAGGGCCTTCTCCGAAATCGAAATTTATGGTCTCTCTTTCCGTCCTGACCCCCGCTTTGAGTCATACAATTCTTCGGGTTTCGTTTACAAAGACAATCTGAAGACCCTGCTCTTAAAGTCAAGGCACAAGGCTGAAACTGAAATCGTTCGCCTTACATATCGATAAAAATCTCAAAAATTTTTAAAAATGTGAGCAAATTTTAAAAATATATGATATAATCATTCTTAGACGCTCTGAAGTCAATTCTTATTCGTCAGAACTTCGGAGCTGTGGAGTTTTTGTGAGCAAGAAAGATTTTCCTAAAATTCATTTTTACGATCAGGATTTTGTTGACATTTATGACAAAACCTGGAACTGGCTTTCCGATTCCTGGATTGACCCAAAGACGGGTGAAATTTCTCCAGACGGCATTTTCGTGCATCCAAACGAAGCCCAGTTGGTCATCAATCAGGCTGAATCCATCTTCTCTACTTTCTTTTTGGTCTATTCAAACAAGAACTACACGGCCGAAACCAACCTTGATTTTCTCTACAAAAAACAGGAAGCTAACGGCGCAATCCGCTGGAAGTACGATCTCAAAACTGGTGCGCCTATCGTAGACAGCGAAAACCCGGAAGGAATAGGCTTACCCCTTTTTGCCTGGGCAGAATTCAACCTCTACCACAAACTGGCAAACAAACGCCGTGTCAAGGAAATCATGCCGGTTCTTCAGAACTACATGAACTGGATAGACGAAAATTTCAAAAAAGAGAACGGCTTGTATTCAGTTCCGGCTAAAGCCTGCGGCATGGAGAATTCTCCACGGCCAAACGCAGTTTATCCTGTTGATTTCAACACCTGCATGGCTCTCAACGCCCTTAACATGAGCTCTCTCGGAGACATTCTCAACGACAAGGAACTCAGTTTCCAGTACAAACGAATGTATTTCAGCCTCAAAACCAGAATCAATTCCCTTCTCTGGAATGCTGAGACAGGTTTTTATCACGATTTGGACGCAGACGGCAATCAGCTTCCTCAGAAAACCATTGCAGGATTCTGGCCTCTTCTGGCAGAAATTCCAAATGCGGACAAGGCTGACTGTCTGGTCGCCCACATTTCAAACCCGAACACTTTTGGCACGGAGCATCCTTTCCCAAGCCTCAGCGTAGACAGCCCGGAATTCAGCGAAAATGGCGAAGGCTATCGTGGCTCAGTATATCCAGAGCTTAATTTTATGGTCATCAAAGGACTCGAAAAATACCAGAGGTACGATGTTGCCAGGGAATGTGCCATCCGCCATCTCTACTTCATTCTTGAGGGCCTGCAACCGGCCGACGGAAGCAAAGGCGACCTTTACGAAGCCTACCTGCCCTGCAAGGAAGGTCCTGCCATTAAGTCTGACGACGAGAACTTCCCTCGCAAGCACTGCATGATTACAATCGGCTTGTCTACAATTGCCCTTATGATCGAAAACGTAATCGGCCTTTCAATTTCACTTCCTCGAAAGACCGTAGACTGGATAATTCCTAACCTTGAAATCATGGGCATTGAAAAGCTTTCCCTTAAACGAAACCTCATCACGATTCTGAGCCACAAAACGCCTCGTGGCTGGGGAATTCAAATGGAAAGCGAAAAGCTCTATTACTTTACAATTAACATCCTCGACCAGAAGAAAAAGACATTGCCGATTCCTTCTGGAAAATGTTCGATGCTCATCGACAAACTATAGGTATCACTTTAAACATTAACTTATGACGGCAATAAAAAAAAACGGCCGGAGTCGGGGTTGCGACACAAACTCGCCTGAGCTTTGCTCACTGCGATGTTTGATGGCGCGTTCCCGACGGGAGGCCGTTTTTTTTATTTCAGTAACAATTTAATGCTTATTTTCCTTCTGCGGCCTTTTTCTTCATGTGCTCAATTACAGACTGAATGTTGTTTACCATGAGGATTGGCTGACCGGTTGCGTCAAGGGCATCACGCCAGAGAGCGCCTTCCGGGTCTACCATGTTTCGCTTTTTGGTGACCATCTCAGTCGGAATGATTACATATTTGTCGTGGACGAGACCAACTACGCACTTGGTTTTGCCAGCCATTGCGGCATGAACGGCATTGTTGCCCAATCGCTCACAGTAAATTGAGTCATTTGCCGTAGTGACAGCAGAACGAACCTGATAGCTCGGGTCTACATATTTAAGGTTGACATGAATGTTCTTGTTGGCGAAATATTCATTGATTTTATTGCAGAGGAATACACCGATGTCAGAAAGTTTTTTATTTCCGGAAGCATCTGTTTCGTTGGTTGACTGCAAATGCTCCTGACCAGCACCTTCAGCAACGATGATTACTGCGTGTCCCCGTCGTTCAAGGCGTTTTTCCAGATGAGAGAGGAAGCCGTTAGGACCGTCCATGTCAAAAGGAACTTCAGGAATGAGACAGAAATTTGTCTCGTGGCTTGCAAGGGCTGTTGATGTGGCAATAAAGCCAGACTCCCGTCCCATAAGCTTTACGACACCAATGCCGTTTACCTGAGACTCAGCCTCCATGTGGATTGCATCTACGGCTTCACGGGCTTTTTCTACGGCCGTTTCAAAGCCAAATGAGCGGTCAATGAAGAGAAGGTCGTTGTCAACGGTTTTTGGAATGCCAACTACGGCAACTTTTAGGCCTCGCTTTTCGACTTCTTTGGCAACATCAAGCGCACCACGCTGAGTTCCGTCGCCACCAACGATGAAAAGCATGTTGATGCTCAGTGACTCAACCGCATCAACGATGTCAGCGACACGGTTTCCGCCGCCTCGGCTTGTTCCAAGGAAAGAACCGCCGTTCTTGTGAATGTCGTCTACAACTTTCGGAGTAAGCTCCACTGTGTCATAGCCTGAATCAGCAAAGAATCCTTTGAAGCCATATCGGAAGCCACGGATTCTTTTTACGCCATAGCGATACCAAAGACAGCGCACAACAGCTCGGATTACATCATTGAGACCAGGACAAAGGCCGCCGCAAGTACAGATTCCTGCGTTTACATGAGCCGGATTAAAATAAATGAATTCACGAGGACCAGCTTTCTGCATGAGGTTGTCAACCGTTCGCTCATTTTCTGTTGAATTGGCATCAAAAACATTTACCTTGTATCGAACAAAAGAAGTGTCTCGAACATAATTTGCACGGAATTCGCCATGCTCCTTAGAAAGCTCGATCGGTGAAGGAACCTTACATTCACCAAGCTGCTCGACGGTAAAATCAAATTTTTCTTCCATTGGTTACTCCTTTAAACGACACAAAGGTCGTAGAGATATAAGCAGACATGCCTAAAAAAGATTGCATTTTCTAGACATCAATTTATCATTTTAAGCCTATTTCTATGAATTTTCAATCAAGTTTTTGTCACTTTTGTTAATTTTGTAAGGTCATGGAGAAAATTTGCAAAAAAAATCCCCTTCCAAGCTGACTGCTGAAAGGGGATTTTCCTATGAATCAGGATTCTTAGAATTCATCTTTGTATGATTTTTTGTAAGAAGATGCTCCGTTTCGCTCGGTCTGAGCATGAGTTTTCCTTCCAAAACCACGGTCACGGTCTCTTCCGCCAAAGCCCCTGTCCCGATCCCGGCCAAAACCACGGTCGCGGTCACGGCCAAAGCCGCCTCTGTCTCTTCGGCCTCCGAAAGATCGTCCGCCAAAGTCATCGAAGTCACGGTCTCTTCCGCCTCGTCCCCCGTTTCCGCTCTTTGAATCAACATGAACATGAGGAATCTGGCCTATTTTTGAAAGTTCCAGGACCTTATCTGCACTGGCGATTGGCAGGCTGACAAGAGAGAAATTCGTTGAGACATCAATACGGTCAACCATTTTTCCAGGGATATGCAGCAAATCACTGAAGTAGTCGGCGATTCCCCGGGCATTGTATCCGTCACGGCGGCCAAGCTGAATGAAGAGCCTCTTCTGGTCACTTCGCTCTTCGCCGTCAAAGCGGTCTCTTCGGCCACCCATGCCACGCTCGCCTCGTCGGCCACCACGGTCTCTGTCGCCAAAGCGATCCCCGCGAGGACGAATCGGCGTAATGTCGCCATAGTGAGATTCATCGAGGGATTTTCCGTAATCTACACTCAAAATTCCGGCCAAAACAGCCTGTGCGTCCTGACCTGCACAAAGTTCTGCGGCCATTTTCGTATAAATTGCATCAACAGCTTTGAGTTCAGGAATAAAGTCATCCTGCTTATCCAAATCTTCGCCTTCAACCTGAGCCTTTCCGCCGCCAATGTAGACAACTCCGTCTTTTACATCTGCAGGGTCTCGCATGAGGCCAAGCTGGACTTTGAGCGTGTCCAACATTCGCTCTCGCTTAACTTCAAGAACTTTCTTGACGCTTGGAATTTCTTCTTCGTTAAGCTCGCCCTTTGCAGCCTTTCGCACCGTATTTTTAAGGAATTCGAGCTTTCGTCGCTCTTCCGGCCGTACGAATGTTATAGCCGTTCCGCTGGTTCCGGCTCGGCCTGTTCGTCCGATTCGGTGGATATAAGTTGCTCCGTCATAGGGAAGGGAATAGTTTACTACATGGCTAAGTCCGTTAATGTCGATACCTCGGGCCGCAACATCCGTCGCAACAAGAACACGGGTTTTTCGGCTTCGGAAGCGGGCAAGAATCTTTTCTCGCTGTCCCTGGGGAATATCACCGTGAAGGGCCGCAACATCGTAGCCTTTTTCGTCCAACATTCGGGTAACATTGTCAGCATCATTCTTTGTCTGGGTAAAGACAAGGCCATAGAAATTTGGTGACATATCGATGATTCGTACGAGAGCTTCGATTTTGTCTCCCTCACGGACAAACCAGTATTTCTGGTCAATGAGAAGTGGCTCTTCAACAAATCCCTCTTCTTCACAAACCTCATAATCACCCATGAACTGCTCTGCAATGCGAAGGATTGGCTTTGGCATTGTGGCACTGAACAAAAGGATTCGTGCATCCGGCTTTGCCTGCTCGAAAATGTGCTCAATGTCATCGATGAAGCCCATGTCGAGCATTTCATCGCCTTCATCAAGGATGAAATAGTCTATCTGGTCGAGTTTTAGGGTTCCCCGCTCCAAGTGATCCTGAATGCGGCCCGGTGTTCCGACAACGATTTCACAGCCTCGTTTGAGATCACGAATCTGGTCTCGGTAGCTTGCACCGCCGTACAAAACTGTGGTTCGCGGGTATTTTCCGCTGGTGAATGTCTGAAGCTCGTTGCAGGTCTGAATTGCAAGCTCTCGGGTTGGCTCAAGAATTACGGCCCTTACATGGTCACTCTCTTCGTGAACACGCTGAACGATAGGAAGTCCGAAAGCGGCTGTTTTTCCAGTACCAGTTCTTGCCTTTGCAATAATATTTGCGTCTCCATTCAAAAGGCGTGGAATTGCCAAAACCTGAATTGGAGAAGGATGCTTGAAGCCCTTCTTTTCGATGGCCGCAAGAACAGTCTCGTCAAGGCCTAAATCTGCGAAAGAAATCTCACCGTCATCTTCTTCAGAATCCTCGATTGAATCATCCTCTTCGTAATCATCTTCCTCATCGGTATAATCACGGTCGAGTCTGTCAACATAGTTATCCAAAGCGGATTTTCCTTCTTCAGGAAGAGCTGATTCCTCCGCTCCTTTTGAGGCTACCTGAGATTCAGTTGAAATTTCTGCTGAGTTTTCTGAAAGGGTCTGCTCAGATGCAGACACAACTTCCCCATTGCTGACGGGAAGCCCGTCAAGTTCTAAATTTTCCATTTGTGTCCCCTATGGCGTGCATTTGCCCTTGGGAATCGCAAAAATCTGTAAAAGTGGATTGTCATTATCGGGAGAAGCCCGGTAATCTATGCGAAGTCAAAAGCGTTTACACGCATGAAAAATATGTGAAACCAAAAGGTTTCCAGGAAGCCCTCTGCTTCCCAAAGAATATGATTTACTATATCTGAATTATTTTGAAAAATCAAGCAAAATGTTGAAAATTTTGCAAATAAATGCAATCACTTATGAATAAAAGTTTGACAGTCTGGCTTGCCCCTAGTTTTTTTTGTTTTTTTGTGATATAATATTTTTCTATGAGTGAAGAAAACATTGAATTCGCCATTGACCAGCGGGTCGTTTACCCCAGCCAGGGCGTTGGTCAGGTCAAAGAGATTTTTGAGAAAAAAGTCGGTGAGAATACCGTCAAATACTACAAGATTTACCTCGAAGTTTCTGACATGGTTGTTATGATTCCGGTTGCAAATGCCGCAATGATTGGAATCCGTCCTATTGTTTGTGCAGAAGACGCCAAAAAGGCACTGGAACTCTTGGGGCAGGAAATGGAGCCTGTTACATCAGACTGGAAGCTTCGCTATCAGATGAACCTGGATTTACTCAAAAAAGGCAGTATTTTTGACATCGTAAGTATTGTCCGCTGTCTCTATCACCGCTCTAAGGTCAAGGAATTACCTATTTTGGAGCGCAAACTTTACGACAATGCAAAAAAATTACTTGAAGACGAAATTGCTTTTGCTCTCGGTATGCCTTCAAAAGAAATTGAAGCCATGCTTCACGCAAAACTGGAGCCTCTTGGAGCCTTGATAACAAAAAAATCACCGATTATCGATGATGACGATGATGATGATGACGAATTTGCTGATGATGTGAACGACGACAATGACGAGTCAGATAATGACGACTCAGATGACGAAGACGCTGACGAGGCAGATTCTGGCAACGACATGGAAGACGAAGGTGACGATGACGAATAACGATGAACTCGCGCTGATTCTTGTGGCGGCAGGCTCTTCTGCCCGAATTGGTTTCGACAAAACTGGTACGAAAATCAAAAAAGAATATCTCCCCATGCAAGGCGGGACTGTACTTTCTTCAGCAGCAAAGGCCTTCCTTTCCACCCTTGATTTCAGCACGGTTGTCGTTACTTTTCCAAATTCTGACAATGCAGAAGACTTAAAGGCAAACAGGGAAAAATCAAAAGAAGCACTTTTTGCCGATGACTTCGTTAAAAATTACAATGCGAACTTTATTTTTATTCCGGGCGGAAAAACCCGTCAGGAATCAGTTCGCGATGCACTGGAAGCAATCGCAGAAAAGGCTCCTGATTGCTCCCTGGTTTTCATTCACGATGGAGCCAGACCTTTCCTAAAAGGTGAAACCGTCGAGCTTACCTATCGGGCTGCCTGTGAATTCGGTGCAGCCGTTCCCGGCTTGCAACCTACGGAAACACAAAAGAAAATCGATGAAAACGGTTTTATCGTAAAACATCTCCTTCGTTCCAGCCTTACGGCCGTTCAAACTCCTCAGGTATTCAAATTCCGGCCGATTCTTGAAGCTCACAGAATCGCTGCAGAGAGCCAAAAAACTTTTACCGACGACACCGAAATTTGGGATGAATACGCCGCAAAACGCAAGGACGAAAATGGCGAAGCCTACTCCAGGGTCAAAGTCGTTTTGGGTGACCCGGAGAACAAAAAAATCACCTATCCAGAAGATTTAAAATCACTATGATTCGAATTGGCCTTGGATACGACAAGCATGTTCTTACGGAAGGCAGAAAACTAATTTTGGGTGGCGTAATCATTCCATTTGAAAAGGGTGAAGCCGGCCACTCAGACGGAGACCTTCTCCTTCACGCTATCACTGATGCCCTTCTGGGGGCAAGCGGTCTGGGCGACATCGGCTCTTACTTTCCGCCGAGCGAGCCTCAATGGAAGGACGCTGATTCGGCCCTGCTCCTAAAAAAATGCTGGTCTGATGTAAAAGATGCCGGCTGGAAGCTGGTCAATCTGGACTGCGTTATCGCCCTTGAAAAGCCAAAATTTCTCCCATACCGAGAGCAAGTCTGCCAATCAATAGCAAATATTCTAGAAGTCGAAAAAACTCAAATTTTCGTAAAAGCAAAAACCGGCGAAAAACTAGGCGATGTCGGCCAGGGAAGAGCTGTTGAATCATGGGCAGTATGCCTTCTAGAAAGGTAAAATAGAAAGTTTTTCAAATTTTTCTTATAAAAAATGCCGTGTGAAAGATATTTTATCTGGCACACGGCATTTTTCGTTTTCAGTTTTCAACTTTCAACTTATATTCCCATTTCAATCACCATTTCTATCTCTCCGACGGTTCTTTTGTAGCGGCGGGCAATTTCCTCGACAGTCCAACCCATTCGTTTAAGCTGGATTATTGTCTCACGGTCTTTTGGTGAAAGCCTTGAATTGACTGGGGCTGAGTCTGAAGATGACTCAATCTCCGTCTTAGTAATTCTTTGCAGTATGTCGAACTTATCGTCAATTTGCTTTGACAAATCAGCAAGGCGAATCTCCGTGTTGACAATACCCTCTTTTGCCCTCTGAACCTGTTCGGTGCGTTTTTCAGTTTCGTCAAGGAGGCTTTGCAAAGATGTCATCTGCTCCACAGCATCGTTGATTTTTCCTGAATTTGCCATGACCTCATCGATTCGTGACTGAATCTGAGATATGGTAGAAGGAAGAGACTGTGACTGATTTTTGACCGTATCAAGACGGCTTTCGATATCCTTGAGGTTGTCAAAAGTCTTATCAACCTGATCTGAAATCTGCTCGATAATAGTTTCTTTTCGCTCAAGATTATCGTAACGGTTGGAGATTTTATCAAGAGATTCCTGGAAGCTGCGGACAGTAAGCTGCAATGACTGCAAATCGTCACTTGTCGTCTGCAATTCATTGATTTTCTGATCCATAGTATCGCTGAGGGTAACGAGCCTGTTAAAATCCCTTTCGATTGAATCAACCTGGGCTTTTTCAGCATTGAATCGTGTAAGTTTTTGCTCAATCTCCTCGTTGATTCTCTGAATGCCAGAGAAGTGAGATTCAAGATCGTTAACGACAGACTGATAAGTTTCCACCCTGGAAAGCTCTTTTTTGATTCCGGCAATCTGCTCTTCAAGCTCACTCTGAAGCTCATCGGCCTTTTTAAAGACCTGCATTTTGCCTTCAAAATTCTTAACCTGATTGTCAATTTCACTGAAACGACTTTGCAAGGCATCCACATTATTATTCATCTGCATGATTGCCTCGCCCTGTCGCTCTGCCAGTGAATCCCTCATATCAGCAATCTGCTTTTGGATTTCCCGGATAGCCCTGTCAGAATCTGAATTCTGCATTGCCACCCGCTGCTGGGTCTCGTTGAGCATTTTTTCATAAGATTCCTGCTGCTCTGCGATGATTTTCTCTGACTCTTCACGGTAATTGGCAACTGAAGACTGAACCATGTCTTTTAGAGCGTTGATATTTGCAGAAAGCTCTTCCTGCTCGGCGATAGAATTTCGCTTGAAGTCCTCAAAGCCAGTATTGAATTTGAGTTTAAGGTCTTCCAACGTCTGCTCGGCGGCCTTATTTATGTTCTCAAGTTTTGAATTGTAGAGATTCTTTGACTGCTCAAACTGATTGTTAAGCTGGCTGCTCCATGCCCGGAAGTCACCTACCATAGCATCGATATTGGCCTTGTTTGTCTCGCTGCGGCTGAGCAAGTCCTGCTCCAGCTCAGTGATTTTTGTTTCGCTGGCATCTATTGACTTGCTGATAAGCTCATCAATTCTCTCTCCGTAGCTTTTCAGAGAGCCCTTTATCAGGGAATCTGTACTTGTGGTTGCGGCATCAAGGTCGGCCCGGTTTTTCTCACGGAAGTCCCGCATTTTTTGCTCGACATCGATAATCTGAGCCTGCAAGTCATCATTTGTCTTTTTTATTAGGCTTTCAAAACGCTCGGAAGTCTCTCTGTTTTTGTCCTGCAAGGCTGAAAGATGATTTCGCAAATCCTCGGCATATTTGACTTCAATCTGACGACGGTTTTCTTCCTCATTTGATTTGAGCAAGTCAAGTTTTGTATCGAAAGTCTGCTTCCATGTATTGATGTTGGAATCGATTTCGTCTCCACGCCGTTGCAAATCCTCGCCATATTTCTGCTCAAAAGCAGTAAGTGTCGCACTGACATTGCTGCTTGCCGTTTCTTCAAGGACTTTGAGTGAATTTTCGATTTCGGCAAGGCGGCTTTCAACAATTTCAGAATCCTTTTTGATTGCATCCTGGAACTGACCGTGACGAACAGCCTGCTCCTCAGTAAATTTGTTGAATTCATCAAGAACACGCTGCTGAGTTTTTGAAAGTGACTCCCGCAATTCGTTTTCAAGGGCATCAACATCAGCGCCTGTCTTTTCAAGCTGCTGGAAGCGGTAATCCATGTCGTGCTTGTAAGCGTCAAGCTGCTTATCGACCAGCCCCAAAAGTTCCGATTGCTTGGTGTCGTAAGTTGCGGCCATGGTTTTGAGGACATCGCGCAACATTCCGTTAATCTGGGCAATCTGCTGGTCTGACTGGGTTTTAAATGACTGAAGCTGCTCGTTAGCGGCAACAACGGTGCTGGTGATTTTGTCCGCCGCTTCCGTTGCCCCCACGGTTGACTCTTCGAGATTTTGCTTAACTTCATTCAAGGCAGAATCAACTTTTTCATTGGCGGCATTTACCCTGCTGTCAACGCTGTTTTCAAGGGCTGAGATTCGGCTTTCAACTTCATGCTCAAGGCTCTCAACTTTATCAATAACCTCATGCTGTAAGCTGGAAACTTTGTCAACGACACCTTCCTGCAAGTTTGAGACTTTTTCCGAAACAGAAGTCTGAAGGGTCGTGACTTTTGTATCAACCTGATTTTCCAAATCTGACACGATTTTCTGAACTGAGTCCTGCATTGTGCCGACCTTAGTGTCAACCTGCCCCTGCAAGCCAGTTACCTGCTCAACCACATTCTGCTGGATTTCTGAGACCTTGCCGTTTACAGCATCAAGGAGCTGCTGCATTTTATCATTTACGCCTTCATCGAGTTTTGAGACATTTGAGTTAACAGCTTCGTCCAAGGCCGCGACTTTTTTGGCAACTCCATCAACGATAACGGTAACTTTTGACTCAACGATATTTTGCAAGCCGCCGACTTTTGACTCAACGATTCCCTGAAGCTCGTCAACCTTGTTTTTTACATCGTTTTCAAGGCCTGTCACCTGAGAGTGAACGCTTTGCTCAAGATTGCCGACCCGGCTGTCAACCATTTCCTGCAAACCAGAAACCTTAGAGACGACTCCGTCTTCAAGACCGCTTACACGGCTGTCAACAATATCCTGCAAATCCGAAACTTTTTCTGTGACCTGACTTTCAAGGCTTGTGACTTTATTCTGAACGAGATTCTGCAAATCCGTGATTTTTGACATTACGCCGTCTTCAAGGCCGTCTGCCTTTCCGTTGACAAGATTCTGCAACAATTCAAGTTTTTCTGCCACGGAACCGTCAAGGCCTGAGACTTTTGACTCAACCATTGCCTGCAAGTCCATGACCTTCTGCGTGACTCCGCCTTCAAGACCAGAAACTTTTGAATCCACCATTTCCTGCAAGCCGGAAACCTTCTGTGTGACTCCGCTTTCTAGGCCAGTGACTTTTGAATCAACCATGTCCTGCAAATCCGTGACTTTTTTGGTAACTCCGCTTTCAAGTTCGGAAACCTTTGAGTCAACAATACCCTGCAAACCAGAGACTTTCTGATTGACTCCATTCTCCAGGTCAGAAACTTTCAGATTGACGACATCCTGCAAGCCCGTAACCTTATCAGAAACATTGTTTTCAAGCTCGCTGACTTTTGAATCAACCAAATTCTGCAGGCCCGTAACTCGCTGGGCAACGCCTTCTTCAAGATTACCAACTCTTGACTCTACAAGATTCTGTAAATCAGCAACTTTCTGCGTTACATCGCCTTCAAGGCCACCAACCCGGCTGTCAACCATGTTCTGCAAAGCTGAAACTTTCTGTGTGACACCATTTTCGAGACCGCCGACCTGAGAGTCAACCATTCCCTGCAAATCGGCGACTTTCTGAGTGACACCTTCTTCAAGGCCGGAAACTTTTGAATCGACCATATTCTGCAAGCCAGAAACCTGCTGGGTAACGCCATCTTCGAGGCCTGAAACCCTGGAATCAACCATTTCCCTGAGCCCCGAGACTTTTGAATCAACCATTTCCTGAAGTCCGTCAACTTTTTGGGTAACTTCATCTTCAAGACCGAAAACTTTTGAATCGACCATCTCCTGCAAGCCAGAGACTTTCTGATTAACCCCGTCTTCAAGGCCTGAGACTTTTGAATCAACCATTTGCTGAAGACCGTCAACTTTGTTCGTTACGCTTTCTTCGATTCCACCGACTTTAGCTTCAACAATATCATCCAAGTCAGCAACTTTGTCCGTGACTTTTTGCTCCAGGTCAGAGATTTTTGAATCAACGGTGCTTTCCAAAGAATCAACTTTTTCGTTGATGCCAGATACGATTTCGTTAACTTTGCCGTCCACATCATAATCAAGGCCAGAGACTTTTGACTCAACCGTATCAACGAGCATTCCGATTTTTTCGTCTACAGTGCCGTTAAGTTCAACAATTTTGTTGTTTACAGTCTGCTCCATTGATTCGAGGCGGAGGCTCACATCACCCTGCAAGCCTGAGACCTTGCCGTTTACATCACGCTGAAGCTCCGTTACGCTGTTTTCAACAGAACCATGCAGGTCGCTGACTTTAGTGTCAACCTCGCTCTGCAAGCTGGTGATTTTAGTGACGACATCTTTCTGCAAATCGTTGACCTTAAGCTCGACTCCCTGGGCAAGACCTGTAAATTTGGAAACAACGCCATTCTGCAGTTCCTCGAATTTGCTTTCGATTCCGCCGGTAAGATTGGCAAGCCTTGACTCGACATTCTCCGCCAGACTTGATACTTTCGTCTCGACTTCAGTCTGCTTTTCGTTGATTGAATCAGTGAATGTTGAAACGCGGGTGTTGACTTCAGCCTGCATTCCGTTGATTTTTGTCTCGACCGCTGACTTGAAGCTTTCAAGATGCTTGTCTGAAATTTCCTGATATTTTGCATAGGCCGCCGTTTCCCTGGCATCCGCAGACTGCACGGCCTTGTCGAAGAGTTTTCCGTAGCGTTCCTGAATCGTCTGAAGCTGCTGTCCAAGCTTTTCCCTGAGACTTTCCAGAGTTTTTCCGTTTCCGTTGTTTTCTGCCGCTAGTTCTTTTGAAGTGGCCTTTGCTGAAGAAAGAGCCTCGCTGAGAGTCTGCCGTATTTCCGCATTGCTTGCGTTAAGCTGCTCCCTGAGCTGTTTCGTGCGCTCCTTTACGGAAGAATCCAGCTGGTTGATGTCAGCATCAACATTTTCGGTGATTGCCTTAACCTTCTGCTGAATCTGAGCTTCAAATTCAGCAATTTTTGCGTCGCCGGTCTTTTGGGTTGAGACAATCTGGCTGTCAATGCGATTTGCGAGCTGCCGTGACTGCTCATCAATTGCTTTAAGGACTTCGTTTCGCTTTTGCTCAGATATTGCCGCAAGCTGCGCAAACGATTCGTCTTCAAGATTCTGGGCTTTGGCAGCAGCCGCCTGATAAGCCTCGTGGATGTCATTTTCGATGCTCTGCAAAATCTGACGGCTTTTTTCTTCGGCTGAAGCAGCCGCATCTTCAAGAGATTGCGCTCGTTCTTTGTACTGGTTAAGAAGTTCCGTTCCTATGAGTTTAAGGCTTTCGTTGTTTCGTTTTTCAAATTTGCTGATTGTCTCTGGAATAGCTGTGTCAATTCTTTCCACGGCCTTTTCCTGAGCAGAAAGGCGTGAGTCAAGTTTGTCGATGATTCCTGATTCTTTTTTGACCCGGACAAGATTTTCCTCAACATTGGCAGTCATTTCCATGAGTTCATTGAGCAGGCTGCCATAAGCCTCGATTTTTTGCCCGATTGAGTTGACCTCGTTAAACTGTTTTTTGAAATTTTCCCTTTCGCCCTCAAATGCTGAAATTTGCTCCTCCAGCTTTTTTACGGCCGCAACGGCAAGAGTCTGCTGGGTCTCAAGACTGGCTTTAAGAGAGTTAAGGTTTTTGACCTGCTGATCGAAAAATTCCTGGCCTTCACCAATACGCTTGTCGGCATATCGTCTGACCTTATCCATTGAATTATTGTCCCGGCCAAGATTTCGGGAAACAAGAACTACGGCAACAGATGCCACTACTGACAACAATACTGCAACGGTAACTAACACTTTTTATCCCCACCCAAACTCATATTTTTTAATAAGTTAAAGCATTACGATTGTATCACAATATTGAGAAACTGGCGATAGTTTGAGAAGGAAATATCGGCAACTTTGATTTTTTTAGAGAAAATTTTTTTGAAGGGGGAGACGATAAGAGCGCTTTTCATGCCGGCGTTGTTTGCCCCGAGAACATCAAATTTTATGCTGTTGCCGACATACAGAATTTGCTCAGGCTTTAAGTCCAAGGCCATAGCCATGATTCCAAAGGGGTATTTCGACGGCTTGAGGGCGCCAATTTCTTCGGTACCAAGGATGAGGTCGCAGTAAGGAATTACACCCCAGATTTCGTTTTTTTGCTCCGGCGGAAAATCTGAAAGAAGGGCAATTTTGTAGCCTTTCTCGTGAAGGGTCTTGAAAGTCTCCAGAACATTTTTAAAGGACTTGATTTTGCTGAAGTATTTTTTTAGGCCATCGTAGGCAATAAGCTTTATCATTGCCCTTGCCCGCTTTGAAGAACAACCAAGCTCCGAAGCGAGAAGCCGTGCCTGATACTCGTAAAAGTCTGGGAGAGGAGCAGTTCTGTGCATGATTCTGCGGACTTTATTGTAGTGAAGATAGAAACGGAAATGCCTGATGATGTAAGGAACAAGCCTCCAGTAAAGAGAAAAAGAAGGATAAAGAGTACCGTCAATGTCAAAAGCGACAGCCTTGATGTCAGCAAGCATAACTGTTTAATTATATATTAAGATTGTAAAAAAATCTATTGTTTTTGTATCGTGTAATCAAACTTTGCGCTGCCGTCATAGCTTGCGGCCTGGAATCTCCAGCGGGAAATTTGCTCACGGATTTCCATTGAAACAAGGGAAGGAAGAATGTCCGGGGAGATTTTTACGCTGGTGACAGGAACATTTCCGCCTGCCATAACCGTGAATGAAACTGTGAGCCTTTTTGTGCTGTCAATAAGGGCCGAGGCTTCTTTTGAAAGGGTGATTTTTGGCTCGGACGGCTCCAGAAGGACTCTCGGAGTTCCGTCTGTCATCTGGATGGTGGTTTTTCCGTCTGAAGATGAGCCAGTGTTAGCCGTGACTGAAGAAGATACTCCGTTTGCTGAAGAAGAATATGCCTTTGCCGAAAGCACACCAACCAAAGCGTTTGAAGTCGAGCTGCTTACACTTTTCCCTGCAGCTGATTTTGAACTGCTGGAAGCTGCACTTGCCGCCGTCGAAGTATTGTTTGATGAAGAAGCCGCACTTCCTGAGAAAGTGCTTTGACTTGAAGGATTTGGATTCGTGTTTTTTGCGACCGCAGCTGAACTTGAAGAGCTGGAGCCTTCAATGTCATCAAACTGGGACCAGTCGAATTCTTTTTTTGGAGCCTTTTTCTGCTGCTGCTCCGCCATAAGCTCTTCCATGCTCTTTTGAAGCTGCTGATCCACCATTTTAGGCTGTTCGACAGTTTTTGAAGGTACCGGCTTGGTAGCAGCTGGTTTTGATGAAGCTGGCTTTGCCGGGGCGGGCTTACTTTCAGTTTTTTTAGGAGCCGTTTTCGCCTTAGAATCTGCTTTTGAATTTGACTTCGTAGTTTTGGCAGGCTGAGGCGAGGGGGTAGGGAGCGACGGCGAAGCCGGCAAATCCTGTGAGACAGGATTTGAGCGAGTCTCGGTGAGAGCTGAGCTCGAACCGTCCCCCTTTTGAGAAGAGCTTTGCGTTTCTTTTACGACTTCCTTTTTCTGTGGCTGTGAACTTTCCGTTTTCAGTTTTCCACTTTCAACTTTCTTTCCACTTTCCGTTTTCTCAACTTTCTGAGGTGCATCCAGGCGGATTTTTATTGTCTTGAATGGCTTTGGCGCAAAAAGACTTGCCCCAAAATAGAAAAAGAGAAAAATCAGAATCCATACTGCAAGCGTGCCCAGGGCTCCTGCCAGGGCCGGCTTTTGCTGAACTTCCGTCATTTATCGCTTGTCCTGAGATTTACGCTGACAAAGCCCTGGGAGCGGAGCACATCAAAAACTTTGACGACTGAACCGTTGGTGACATTTTCGTCGGCTTCGAGGGTGACGGGGTATTCTTCCTTTTTTTTGCCCCCGGTGTCGAAAGAAGCGAGTTTTTTGCCCAGGGTTGAGAAGGAAACCTGCTCGTCATTGAACCACATCTTGCCGTTTGACTGCATGGTTATCGTGATTCCTGCGATTTCTGCCCCCTGAGCCGTGCTGCTTTCGGGCAAGTTCACATTTATCGCCGGAAGAATGGCAAAAGTGGTCGAAACCAGGAAGAAGAGAATCAGCTGAAATACGACATCAATCATTGGCGTGAGGTCAACGGCCGTGCCACGCTTTTTTCGGTTTGATACTTTCATCAGGAATCCTTACATCACCCGGCCGGTAAGCCTCAGAATCAGTTTTGTTACGGTTCCTTCCATTTCGGAAACGCATTTGTCAGCCTTGCGGGAGAGGGCATTGCTGAAAATGAGGGAAGGAATGGCTACGAAAAGACCTGCGGCCGTAGTCATAAGGGCTTCGGAAATGGAACTTGCCAGAACGGCCGGATTTCCCATAGTGCCGCCAGAGCCGAGAACGCCGAAAGCCTTGATGTTTCCGGTTACGGTTCCGAAAAGGCCAAGAAGGGTTGAGATGTTTGCGATTGTGCTGAGCAATGTGAGCCAGTGGTCAAACTGGGGGGCCACGGCATCAATCTCGCACTGGACGATTTCCCGCATGTCATCTTCGGTGAGCTTGCGGCAGTTCAGGGCTTTTTTTACGACCTGGGCCAGCGGGGTGCCTGTCTGAGTGCAGAAAGCCTCGGCTGCAGAGAATTCGCCGCTTACCAGGACTTCTTCAAGATTTTTGCGAAGCTCCCGGTCGCGCTTTTTGACGGAAGCGAAGTAGACTAGACGCTCGATGATGATATAGGTGGCAAAAATGCCGCAAACAAGGATTGGAATCATGAGGATTCCGCCTGACTTTAACATATTAAACATATTTTCACCTGCTCGAATGCTGAAAATGTCAGCTTTTTAAAATTGGAATTTAACCAGCAAAACCGCATTTCCCGAAGTGCTTATGTAATCGGAATGTGCGTAATCCCGGCTCTTTCCGCTGAATAATTTTATTACATCATTGACTTCAAAGGCAAGACTTAAGGCAGGAGCCAGCCGGACTCCGGCCCAGCCTGAAATATCAGGGCAGCTGTCAGCATTTTTTCCGAAAGCAATTGCCGTTGATGTTCCCAGGTTCCATTTTGCATCCAGAGTCTGATATTCGAGACTGAGCTTTATTTTCTGGGCATCTTCCAGGGCAGGGACATCATTCCAGAATGACTTCCACTCAGCCCCGGCCTTCAGAGAAGAGAAATCAGCATAGAATCCAAGATATGTGTCGAATTCAGTGCGGTCTTCAGGCCTAATTGCATAGATTCCGCTTGTTCCGCCTCCATTCAGGATTGAAATCAAGCTGGACCTGGAATAATTTGCCGTCCAGACTCCGTTTCCAAAGGCAGTTTTCCGGAATTCAAGGCCGCCCTTTGCCTCAAAGCTGGTGAGGACAGGCACTGTCAAATCAATTTTTGCGAACCAGTCTGTCGTTTCGGTGGGTATTGCTGGAAGTGCCGCAAATTTGTATTTGTTTTCCAGCTCACGGATTTTTGACTGATATGAGTCGAGGCCGCCCCTCAAAGCGATTGTGATGAAGCGGTCATCGGTGAAAGACTCGGTCTTGAAGTCAGTTTTCAGGGTGAAGGCCGGAACCACATCTTTAGAGCCTATTTCTGAGCCGACGATTAAGGCACCCTCCGCCCCCAATTCGAGGAAATCATTCTGCCATGACAAATCGAGGTCGAATTTTGCCCGGTGAGAGCTTTCGGCGCTTGAAGAATCCTCAGCCTTGTAGAGATTGTCGCTTTTGTCAAGGTTTGCCTGGAATTCGTAGAAGGTCGTGAACATGGCCTTAAAGCCGTAGCCTTTCCAACCTGCTCCAATATATGGATTCAAATCAAGGATTTTTGTGCTGTCAAGATAATCTCCGCTTGTGGTGCTGTCCTTCATAACCTCACCGTAGCGGTTGAACCATGCGGCATCAGCACCATAAGAAATCAAGAGGCCCCGGTCAGTTTCCCAGTCAGAGCCAGCCTTTCCCCAGATTGTGTGCTTTACCATGTCGGAATAGGCATCAGAATTGAGCTGAAGGCCGTCATCGCTCATCTTGTACTCGGCTTCCAGACTGTGCTTTCCGTACTCACCGAAGAATGATTTTTTGCCCCGGACGGAAGTATTTCGCGCAAAGTAGCCTTCCTTTGATTTTTCGCCGGCAAAACCTTCAGCGCTCTCATGGTTGAAGTCAATCTCAAAGGGGGAATTGCCCGAAGCCCGGTAAATCGAAAAGTCTCCCTTGAAATAGAAGGGGTATCCGGCACCAAGCTCGCCCTCAGCGTAAATGTCCTTTGATTTTTCAGAAGCCCGGTTTGTATTTTCCGGCAAATTTTTCTGACTTTTGATACCTTCCATCTCCGGGAGCTGAACTTGTGGAGCCGAGCTTTCCGGTAAAATTTTCGTGTAATCAGGAACTGAGTCCTTTCCGGCTGTGAAAGTCTTGCCGTTTACGACAGTCGTTACATCAGGAAGCTCGATTTCTTCCTCTACGATTTCGCCCTGATTCGTCTGTGAAAATGCCGTAAAAGCGGCGAAAAGTAAAAGTGTATTCAAAAAAATCTTTTTCATATTAAAGTTCCCCCGCAATTTTCTCTGCGTCTTTTGTGTATTTGCTCTCAGGATAGAGTTTTTTCATCTCGGTGAAGGTGGCTTTTGCATCGGCGTAAAGGGCTGCGGCATCAAAGCTTTCAATTGCCCCGTAAAAACTTCTGGCCGCATTCTCTTCGTTTCCGGCCTGCCTTGAATACTTTGCCGCATTCAGGTACATTTCGGCTGATTTTTTGTTCTCCCCCCGGCTTCTGTAGGAAGAGGCCAGATAAAGGGCGTTCTTCATATTGCTTTCTGCAGATGCAGGCTCATTTTTTTGTCTGGCAAGGGCTTTTTCAGCGGCGGCAATCTTGTCTTCTTCTGAATTTTTGTTCCAGACATTGCTCTGCCTGATTTCCCTGATTTTTTTATCCATGCCGTCGTTGAGAGCCTGTGAGCCGTACTCGTCAATCATTTTCTGTGCCATGGTGATTGCAGCTTCATACTCGCCCGTTTTCTGATACAAGTCTACGAGATTTTTTTCTGAGCCGTAGCGGTATGAAGTCTCGGCCTTTGAATCCGTAATCTGCAGGTAGCGGAGAATTGCCCTGGTATCGTTTCCGCTTTTTGCCAGAGAGTCGGCTGAGAAGTAAATCGAAGCATAGGCAAAGCGACCTGAAGGCCATTTTTTGCTGTATTCTTCGAAAAGTCTGGCAGCCTTTGAAAATTCTCCGGCTGAATAGGCAATTTCGGCACGGCGGTAGGCAGATTCTTCTGAAATCAGGCCGGCAGTCTTGTCATTGTTTGAGGCAAGCTCGGCAAAATATTTGTCAGCGGCTTCAGTTTTTCCCTGCTGAACTAAGATTTCCGCGCTCCGGTATTTGCATTCATAGCCGAATTCCGAACGACGGGCAATGTAGGGGGCAAGAATAGCCAGAGCCTCGTCATATTTTTTTGAGTCGGAAAGGATTCCCGCCGCAAGGATTGTCGCCTCGTTTTTTTCCGATTCATTTTTTGCGACTTTGATTGCTTTTTGTGAAGCCGAAATCGCCTCATCGGAATTTTTTGCGAAAGCCGCGGCACGGGCTACCGTCATCAGTGCAGACCAGGCGAACTGATGGTTTGGATTCTCGGACACGAAACGGTTCAGGCTCGCTACGGATTTTGAATAATCGCCCTTCTGGTACTGGGCGTATCCTGTGTAGAAGAGAGCGTAAGCCACGTATTCTTTGTCGAGTGTCTTTGAGCCAAGGATTTTTGAGAAGGAAGATTCAGCCTCGCCCCACCTGTGCTGGTTAAAGGAAGCCAGGGCCGAAAGATATGCAGCCTCGTCGCCTTTTGCCTTGGAAGCCTCAGCTTTCGTTGAGACATAGTGACCGGCAATCAAAAGTGTGCGGGAATAATCCAGGTGACCGTCATTATCAAGCTGATTTTTCTCGCCAAGTGAATAGAAAATTACATCAGCCTCATGGTACTTTCCCAGCTTAGCCAAGGATTTTGCGTAAACAGTGAGGATTGACTTGTCCTCGATTTTACCGTCTTTTTTGTAATTTTCGATTTCGCTGATTGCTGCTTTAATGTCTCCGCTCTCGTATTTTGAAAGAGCCGCCCAGTAAACGGCATTTTTCCTCACATCAGAATTTTCGGAATTGAGGCATTTTGAAGCGTATTTCTCGCTTTCCTTCCAGTTTTTGAGATAGGCGTTGTAGCGGGCAATTGAGAGAAGAATGTTTTCGTTTTTGGCTCCAGATTTTGTGAGAACAGCCTCAGAAAGGATGACAAGAGCCTTTTTGCTTCCATCGGATTTTTCGTCAGCCGTGATGTAGGCTATCTCAGCCCTGTAAATGGCCGCAATTTCTTTCTGCGAGTCAGAGGCATTTTCCTGGGCAGAGTCAAAGTAAGCAAGGGATTTCGTATAATCTTTTGCATAGAAAGCATCTACAGCAAGCCTTGTCCAGAATTCAGAAAGAAGGTCGGGATATTCTTTGAGACGGCCCTCTGCCTTTGAAAGCACTTGTCCAGCCTCGCTTCCGACCTCAGCCTTGTGGGCAGAAGAAACCTCGTAGGCCTTTTGCATTGCCGAAGCTGCAAGATAAGCCGGGGCAGACTGAATCACCAGCGAGTAAGTTTCGTATGCTTTTTTGTATTCAGCAAGATTTTCGTAAGCCTCGCCTTTTAAAATCAGCAGGGAATATTTTGTCTCATCATCGAATTTTGCATCTTCCATTGCCGAAATCATGTCCACGCATTTCTGTGCGCTTTTTTTGTCAGCAAGGAGATTGTAGGACTGGGCAAGGGCAAGGGCAGAATCCTCGTAATCTTCCAGAGAAAATTTGCTTCCGTTTGAAATGACATACTCGTAGAGAGGGACTGCATTTTTGTAATTTTTTTCTTCGATGAAGCACTTTGCCCCGAACAGCATCGAAAGGGCGTAGTAATCTGTTGAATTCTCGGCAAGTTTTTTGTCAGTCTGGGTAAGTTCCCTGAAAATCGATGCCGATGAAAAAAACCAATTCTGAGCCTTTGAGAATTTTTTTTGAGCGAAATAGCCCCGGCCAAGCCAGAAAAAGCGGGCTGAATTGAGCTGAATGGACTCTGGATTCAAGGAATCTGCATTCATCTGGTGACTTTCAAGCACCGAAAGAGCATCCTCTGTCCGCCCCATTCTGAAAAGACTTTCGCCCTCATAAACCGAGGCACGGAATGAAGCGATGGAATTTTTTTCTGAACGAAGGATTTCCTCGGCGAAACGAACCACGCCGGGATAAAAAGCTGACTTGTAGCTTGAAATCATCTGGGCTGAAAGATTTTTGTTCTCAGCGTAAGAAAGACCAAGCATCAGGAAAAATATAAAAGCAGAAAATTTTCTTTTCATAGTGTTTTTCTTCAAGCCCCCACTTCATTATAGCGGAGAAAACCTGTCTGACGAAAGAAGGCGGGTCAAATGAACGAAAGAATCAGGATATTTTTTTGTGAATTGAGCGAGGGACATTTCCTTACCGTTTTCAAAAACAGTGCAGCCAAACTGACCGTTTTTGTCAAAATAGGGGAAAATTGCCGCAGACGAATCAAAAACCTTGAACTCTGGTGAACCGTCGGCAGGATGGACAGTCCGTCTGATTGCTGCAAGATAGTAATAATCAGGCTCGGTCACGCCTAAAACATAAAGAAGAGGCTTGAGATACTTGATTTCGTAACCAGAATTCTTGATGTAACCTGCCACTGAAGTGATTCCTTTTTCCGTGACTTCCGCACTGAATGGCTCGATTTTTACATCGACTCCTGTATCTTCATAAAGGTAATTTCTTCTTGCCTGAACGGACAATCTGGCGGCTGCAAGATTCCGGGTCCAGTCAAGGGAATGGAAAAGGCTTTCAGTCTGCGCCTTGATTCCAGAGACACCGAGGGGATTTAGCTGCAGGGTTGGCCGCAAGAGGGGATCCCGGTAGGTCGCTCCTCCTGTTAAGGGAGCAATGGTGCCGTCAACAATCCATTTAAGGAAGCCAGAATGATTCATACTGAGGATATTATTCTGGGCATCTTCTGGCTCGACCGGCCTGGGTTTTCCGTCTGAGACATAAATAGCTTTTCCAAGCTCGTCATAGCAGCCGTCTTTAACCTGTCTGATTCTGGAAAGATTTTTTTTAATCTGAGCTACCATCACAAGATTTCCGTGATACTGCTCAGGATGAATGTCCGCATACTGCCATGGAAGGGCTTTTTCTGTCAGCGAAAGAACCGCTGCGAAGGAAGCCGTGTAAAAATAATCGAATGAAACGCCGACTGGCACTCCTCGGGCTGCAAAACAGCCGTCAATCACATAGTCAGCAAGGGTCTTCTTTCCGCTGGGTGAAAACTGAACATAGACGCTGCTGTCACCGGCAAAATAATAGCGAATTTTCAAAGGTTTTCCGCTCGAAGAATCCCTCATTAAAATCCATGAGCCAGCGGCATCAACAGGATACTCGCTGACCTGCTTTCTGATGATACCATCCTGAGTGTACAAATCCACGGAAAGCTCAGTCTCAGGGGCAACGATGATGGAAAACAAGTCCCTGGTTTCTTCAAGCCGAACCTGAAAAATCTGCCCCACGGAATTACTGCGAAGCTCCGTGCGGTTATGCCGAACAACATCAAGGCTCTGCTCGAACCAGCTGTCAGAAACTGCCTTTCTTATGTCCGCAGAGTCAGGGATACCGAATCTATTATTTTCTGCAAAAATGGGCAGGGTCAAAGTAAAAGATGCGAGAATAAAAATCAAAAATGAGCGGATGGCTTTCATTAAAATCTCCAAAATACAGTCTCTCCCTTATTTTCGGAAGGAAAGAAGGGAAACTATATCATTTTTACCCTTCCCATGCCATAACTTCAGCATGGAAGAGAAAAACATAATACAGTAAATTGCGTTCTTACCCACGGCAATTTAGCACATTGAAGGAAAGTCTCAAGGGAATGTCAAAAAAGAATAAGGGGAATAAGCCTTGATGAGCGTATCCCCCTTATGAAAAGAAATTTTAATTCTTTATTTGGAAATTAGAAGGTCAGGGTAAAAGAGTCAACCTCCTTTCCTGTTGTTGCATTTTTAATCCTAAAAGTAAATGTACCTTCAAAACCTTGGCTTTTTAAAACATCCTGATTTATTTTAATTGTGTTTTCTGCTGTAGAAAAGTGTGATGCTGCAAGTTTGTCATGTCTTTCATAAGTCCATTCTTTTGTTGATGTATCGCAGAAGCCATAATATCTTACAGAACTGTTCCAGTCAGTAATATATTCTTTTAAGATACTGTTATAAAGGGCTGTTCTGTTAGGATCTGTGCCAGAAGGCGGATCAAAATACATAATATAGTTGCAGTATGAATTACATGGCTTTCTTACATAATCCGTAAAGCCTTTCCTTGTCCAGTAACCTGGACATTTCCAGTGAAGGTTTTGGCCGAAAATTCCAGTAATCCAGCCGGTGAGCATTTCTAGCTGAACTTTTGCTTCTGAATAAAGAGGTACGTTTTCCTGTTCCCAATAATAATAACTAGGCATAGTATAAACTGCATAAGTATCAAATATTGCAGTTTTTGTCTGAATGTCTTTTGCTCCGTCGCAGTGGCTGTTAAGTCCGCTCCAATAAGCATTTACTTCAGGTCCGGAAAACTTCCATGTTGCAGATTTTGAATCAGCTGCAAGATTGAATTCTACTGAAATATCTGGAATTGACTGTGTTCTTGACTCACTGATTGTAATTCCAGTTGAAAGTCCACCTGTAGGTCCTGATGAGTTAAAGCCTACATTTCCGCCAATATTAAAACTCTGTCCCTTTGTAAAACTGGAAGATCCTGTTGTTGTCCCAGGACTGCAATCGTTTACTTTTAATGAGGCATATCCATTTCCGAGTTTTGAGGTAATTTCACAGTAATCCATCCAAGGACTTATGTACTTTCCATTATCCCATTCATTTTTGTAATTGAGCTGCTGATTGTTGCAGACTGCCGAAGTTCTTACAAGATAATAATCTGTATCTGTGTCTATGCTGCAGGCTGTCCATACATCAATGTAAAGCTGGACGTTCTCGCATTTGCCGTTATATCTTCCGTCATAATGATCTGAATTAGAAGTGAATTTGGCTGTAAAATTATGTACGAATGACTGGGCTTTTCTTGCATTCTCAAGCGTTGATACTGCTGCTCTCTGGCCTATTGATTCTTCCGTATCATTTGAATTTATCCATTCTGCAAAGGCCAGAATAGAGGAGTTTGTTATGGCTGTAAAATCTGTTGTTGCTGCAGCTACTGATAAATTGTTTTTTGCTTCACTTTCGTCTGCTTCTTCTGTCGGATTAGCTTGTGTTGCTGTACTGTTTTCTGCAGTCTCTTCTGTATTGCTGTCATCAGATCCGAAGAAAGTTTCATTCAAAACCTCGTCAATATCATGAACAAAATACACCTGCTCTTTTCTCATTGCAATTGCTTCAAAGGCTTTATCCTTCCAGGTTTCTATTTCTTTTTTCTCTGTACTGTCAAAAAACTGGCAGATAAGTCTTAAAATAGAATAAGGATGAATATCTGTCATATTCATGTAGTATTCATTTTCAGGTTTTTCAAGTACGGACCAAAGCTTTAGGGCAAAGCCTAATACCTGCTCGTAGGTCGGACTGTCTATAATAAAAGTCTGGCCTTCAAGACAGGTTTTTACAGCAAGAAGAATTTTGTCTTCAGAAAGACTTGCCAAATCGGATCCATTTACGATGTACACTTGTGGAATAGAATTTGTGCTATTTGTGCTTGCAAGACCTGCTGTTTTCATTGCTTTTTGTGTGTAATCAGATATTTGAGTTGATGCAAGGTAAGTCAGCTTATTAGAATTCGGCTCAGGTGATGAACCACTTGATTCATCCGAACTTGATTCATCCGAACAAGAGAGTGCAAATAAAAGCGTTGCTGCAATCAGCACAAACAGAAATGATTTCATCTTTGTCATAAAAAAAATCCTCCTAAATAATAAATCGCTATTATAGATTGATTATAACTTATGGCGGGGAATTATCAACCAAACATATAGTCTTTCTTTCAATGTTTACAGATTATAAGTCCCAAAAATCAAAGAAATTATACCACTGGAAGGGATGTTTTTTCGCAAGTTCCGCCAGATTCTCCGCGTATTTTTCGGCCGTAGCACGGATTCGCTCTTCCCGCTCTTTTCGCCCGCAATCAAAATCAATCGCATTTTTTTTGACGAACATATCGTAATGGGGATTGAGGGATAAATCTTTGTGGCGGAGGCCGTTCACGAAATATGTGGGTACATTAAGGAGGGCTGTCAGCAAAAACACACCGTAAGGGAAGCGAGCCTTTTCTCCAAGAAAATCAAGTTCAATGTAGCGGTCTGAATGTGCGCCAATCCTGTCGCCTGCAATCACCACGACCTCACCCTTTTCAAGCCTCTCCTGCAGCAAAAAGATTGTGTCGGGGCCTATGTTGTTTGAGCTTATGATATGAAAATTTGAGTCAGGGTTGATTTTCTGAATAAGAGCGCCAAAACCGGAAGTAAGCTCAGCATCGGTTATAGTCGTTATGCTCATTTTTTTCTCTGTTCCACTCTCGCCGAAGCTGGCCAGGCCTTTCAGCATCTGGCTGTTTCCAAGGTGAGACATGATAATCAGCGTTCCATGCCCTGAATTCACATGAGCCACCAAGTCATTTACATCATCATTCTGCCAGCTCACATTCTTAAAGGAAAATTTTCCCGCCCAGCTCTGCACATTTTCCACAAGATTCAGGGCAAAGGAAATCACATGCTTGAGGGAAGAAGATTTTCCGACTTTTGAAAGATAATATTTTGAGACCCGGCGGGTTCTTTTATCAAAAAGCCAGTAAAAAAATCCGATGAAAAAAGCAAGGAAACGCATAAAAATCGATGGCAGGATTTTCAGCGTGAGGAACATGAGTTTGTAACCGAGATTCGTCGTCTCTTTATGCTCGTACCAGTTTTCGCTCATTTTTCGTCATTCTAAGGACATTGTGAAGCCGCCAGTCCTAAGCCCTCTTAATCTTCCTGAAAATCAGTCTGGGGATTCTCAGGAACATGCCGCAGCAAAGGCGGGTGAATACCCAGCTTATCCGGACATTGTCCTGAAAAACCCGGAAATTTGAGATTCCGTCGCTGGGATAGGTGACTTTTACAGGGTAAAATTCATAGCGCAGACCGAACCAGATTAATTTGACTAAAATCTCAATGTCAAAGCCCATTCTCTGATCGAAACCGTGTTTTTTCATAAAGGCTACAGTTTCGGCAACTGGGTAAATCCTGAAGCCGCACATCGAGTCAGTGATTCCGCCCTCCCAGGTGACGATGGCGCACCATGTGTTGGCAAATTTCCGCCCGTTCTTTCTGTGGCTTGGAGCTGTCTCATCATACTCGGGGTAGCCGCAAATTAAGGCTGAAGGGTTTTTCTTTGCTTTCTCAAAGAAGAAGTCTGCCCGGCTTGCATCGTGCTGGCCGTCTGCATCAAGCTGAAGGACATGACTAAGCCCCAGTTCCTGAGCGCGGAAAGTCCCGGCCTTAAAAGCCCCGCCCTTTCCGCAATTCCGGGGAAGAGTCACTAAGTCCACGAAATCAGGATTGGCATTTTTTATCTGAATCAGGCAATTTTTCGTTTCTTCACCGTTTCCGTCATCAACAAGAATGACCTTTACGCCTTTTTCCCGGCAATATGGAGCAAGAGACTCAACGACTTTCATGCAGGCCTTTCCGTGATTGTAAACGGGAATCAGAAAAGCTGGCTTAAAGTCGCTCATTTTTCTTCCTTCTTTGCGATGTAGCTTCCGCTTGAATAAGTGCGGCTTCCCGTGAAGTCAGCAATCTCAAAAGAAAGGCGGCTTTTTTCGCCCTCAAATTTGAGTTTGAAAACCACAGTTGAGTCAGGAAGAATTTTGTCGCTGAATTTAAATCGCTTGATGTCAGGCGTTGAAAGCTCCGTTCCAAAATAACGCTGGGCGAAATGGGCCACAAGGTCAATCTGGGCGACAGCCGGCAAAAGCTTAAAATCAGGGAAATGTCCGTCAAAATAATCACTTGTTGAAGGAATGAGGACTTCCAGCTCCACTTCTAGGTTTTTGTCGTTTTCCCGACGGAGCAGGACGGTCTCAGCAGGAATTCCGTGGATATTTTCCGGTGCAAAGAGCTTTTGAATGACCGGCTTTTTCTTTTTTCCCTGCACATCCATGGGAAGGGCTTCAAGATAACGCCATTTTTTTGGCAAGACCACATTCTCAAAAAATTGAAGGAGGTAGTCGTGGAAGTGGCGGTTAATCAGGTATTTTTCGGTATCAGCGAATTTCTTTTTGCCCTCTTCGTTCAAGACCACGGCTGCCGCAAGATACTGACGGCGGTCACTCATGGGAACGACACAGCAGTCAAGGACAAGACCGCTCTGGAGCAGTCGGTTTTCAACCTCGGTGACGGAAATGCGCTTTTCTTCGATTTTGACGATGGAATCAGCCCGGCCTTTTAAAATAAAGCGGCCGTCTTCCTGAATGTCAACCAGGTCTCCTGTGGCAAAACCGGCCGGGTCCTTAATATAGGGCGAAATAATCGTAAGACAGCCGGCCTCGTTCTTCCAGATTTTTGCGTTGGCAAAAGGTGTCCAAATCTGGCCGTCTTTGGTCTGCTGGCGGTAAGCGATTCCAGAAGTCTCTGTTGAGCCGTAGACTTCCATGGGGCAGAAGCCGAAAATCTCGCTCGTTCCCTTTGCAACTTCCGGCAAAAGGACGCCTCCGCTGGTGAAAATCCATGGGTTCTTGAGGTTGAGTTTCTCGCCGTCACGCTCGGCAATCGTTCGTTTGAGGAAGGCAGGAACCGCAATAATCATGTATTCTTCATCGTCCAAAAGCTCAAATTCCTCAGGGAATTCGATTCGTTTTCGGCGGAAAGGCACTCCAATCGTGAATGGAAGCATCATTGTGAACAAAAGGCCGTAAATGTGGTGCTGGCTCACTGTTGCAACAAGCTTTCGGCTCAAAAATTCCTCGCCCCACTGGCTCAGGACAAAGGCATTGTCAGCCTCAAATTCGGTGAGCCGCTGGGGAACGGTCTTGGGATGCCCTGTAGTTCCCGAAGTGTACATCATGATTCGGGAAGAGTCAGCATCAATTTTTGGAGTATCGCAGATTTCTGAATCAGAAAGAGAAATTTCTTCATTTATAATAGAAGGAATGAAATCAGCATTTTCGATTTTTTTGCCTTCAACTTCAGTCTGGTCTGTCAAAAAGCGGATGCTCGAATCAGAACGGATTTCCGCAATAAAATTCGGGCTGATGTTGGCCGTGAGCAGGATTTCTTTTTTACACTGAAGAAGGGCCGCAAAAGTACAGATGAAATACCAGTAGTCCTCGCAGTGCAGAATCCATTTTTCGCAATCATCATGAGCCTTGATGAAACGGCGGACTTTCGCGCTTCCCTTTAAAAAATCGCCCCAGGTAAGGTATTTTTTGTCGCTCCATTTGCGCTCGTAGCACATAATCATATCTTTGCTGTGAGAAGCTGCATTGAATTGTGAAAGAGGAATTGACTTTGGCATTTTTGAATTTACGACCTTTCTGACTATGAATTCAACGGAAAAAAGCAGGCCCATCAAAAAATAGGCGATTCCTCCGTTGTAAAGAGACCACATTTTATCATTTTTTGAAAAGACTGTGTACACCGCAGCCGAGCCATTGAGGATAAAAAATACGCACCAAATCAGCGTGACCTTAAAGCAATAATTTTCTACCCGACGGGCAATCATTGAAGAGCTGAGTTTTTTATCGGCAAGACAGGCAAATCGAAAGCAGATGTTAGGGCCGATAAAGAGGGTCGAGCCGAATGTGAACAAAAAAATCACATTCATTAAAACAGGATAGAGTTTTATAAAAAAAGTCTGGCCGGTAGCAAGGCAGATAAGCCCCGCAAAAAGAAGAAGGCTTGCGCTCACAAGCAGCCTTAAATTCTGCCTGAGCCTTGCTGGAAGCGATTTACCCCCCTCACCAGTCTTTCCCGTCGCCATAAGCAGGTAAAGCAGGGCGATAAAGACAATAAAAAGCGAGAAAACTTTGGCCGGAACATGGAAAATCACCAGGCAGGAGAAAACCACGACCGGGTATAAAACAGAGAGAATTACGAAAAAGATTCGGGGGAGGATTCTCATCTGGAACGGCTCCGCACGGATGGATTTTCTGTTCGCCGCTATTTTGTAAGCGGTTCAAGGATATTCACGACATCCTGAACTGTTTTTACTGACTTGAAAAGCTCCGGCTCAATTTTTCCGTCGATGTATGGCTTCATTTTAACAATCAGCTCAACCGCATCGATTGAATCCAGGTCCAGATCCACACCGATGTTTGCCTCTGGCTTGATGTCAGCTTCTTCGATGTCAAAGTCGTTTACGAGAGTTTCTTTGAGTTTTGCGTAAATTTCGTCTTTAGTCATTTAGATGTTCCTTCCTGTTGCCTTATGCGTTTTTTGCCTGTTCTGACGAGATGAATTCTGCGAGGGCATTTACCGAAGCAAAATGCTGTCTGGTTTCTGCACTTTCTGCGTTAAATTTTACGCCGAATCGCTTTTTGAGGGCAACGCCAAGTTCCAGAGCATCGATTGAGTCCAATCCCAGACCAGTTCCAAAAATAGGCTCGGAATCCACGATATTCTCCGGGGTAATATCTTCAAGTTCCAAAGAAGAAACAATACATTCCTTAATTTGCTGTTTGAGTTCGTCCATGATAGTTCCTGTATGCTTAAAATATCCTATTATTATAAAAGAATAGACTTAAAAGGTCAAACTAGCTGTAAATTTTGATGAATTCCCTGTTGTTTTCATCTGCCAGAATTGTAGCGAGACGAGCCGTGATTCTTTTTGCGGCGGCCGGTGACGGCATTTCCTTGTACTCGTTCGGGTGGACACTTTCTTTTATGTGAAGGTCGTAGTGATAGCAGTGCCGTGTATTGTAGCGCAGCATTGGATCATGTTTTCTCAGACCCCGCTTGTCGTTTCCGCCAATGTAAACCGGCACGATGGGACAAGAAGAAGCCAGGGCAACCCTGGCCGCGCCTTTTTTGAACTTGTTCTGTCCAGAGGGAAGGGAGCGGGTTCCCTCGGGGAAAATAATCAGATTGCTTCCGGCTTTGAGTGAAGCCAGGCATTTTTCCATAATTTCTTCGTAAGAAAGGGAATTCGGAATATAAAGCTTGCTTGCGATAATGTGAACGATGTTTTTTCCCACAAGGTATGAATTCACGATGCAGTCAGCATCTGGAATGAGGGAAATGAGCATGACCACATCAAGCAGAGACGGATGGTTTGCCACGACAATGCTTGATTTAAGGGAGCGGAACTTTTTTTTGTCAGCCGTCGTCAGGTGTGAGGCCCTGATTAGAGTCATAAAACAGACGAAAAAGCGGAACATAATCGAAATGAAGTGGTGTCCGGCCTTTCTGAAACGGTCTTTCTGCCAGAAAAAGAGCTTCATAAAAGGAAAAGCGATAATCGATATAAAAATCGTTCCCAGCCCGAAAAGAGTAAAAGAGAGAATTTTTGCGAAAATATGCCAGCAATAGAGCGGGTAATTTTTGACGGGAGGAGGATTCTCAAAGCTGTAGATGTTTTCGACTGGGGAATTTTCTGGCATGTTATTATTCTATCTTAAATATTTGATTTTTTAAAGGGCGCAGATTAACTGGCAACAGCCCTTCCGTGGCTCGGTGCCCTCGGTCGCCCCGTCCTTCGCTCCAGGCTCAGTAAAGGGCGACTGGCTTCGCCACCACTACACGGCTGGCGCGGCATTTTCCAGATATTCAAGGAAGTCTACCGGCTTTGCAAGCAGAAGTTTTTCATCGCTCAAATCCACTTCGATTGAACCCTGGCTTTTCTCGCCCGAAAGCAGGCAGGCAAAGGCAATGGGGCTTTCTTCTATATAGTTCTTGCAATTCTTGTATTCTTCCGGGATTTTTTCATCGGCATAAGCAAAAATCACGCTTTTCTCCGAGCCGGATAAAATTGTGCCCGAAGCGGCGATAAAAGCAGATAAAAAATTATCCTCGCTGGGGTAAATCGCCGTGTATCCGGCCTTCATGCCAAGGGCAATCGTGGCGGCAGCAGGAGGAGTGTTAAAAACCGAAAGCGAAAATGGGGCTGGAAGCACGGCGGCATCTTCAACCAGACCCTTGTTAATTTTAAGCTGGCGGGCAATTTCTCCCCTGAAGGAGGCGAAAGTCAGCTTTGAAGAAAAGAAAGTTTTTTTAAGCTCTTCGCCGCCGCTTTCACTCAAATCATGAAGGACTTCAATGGTCATGCGGGTAAGCTGAGAAAGCCTGCGCCGGAACAAAGAGTCCACATATTCAAGCTTAGGCTGCTCACCAGGATTTTCAGGAGAAGGCTGATATTTTGAAAATTTTGTTACATAAATCGTCATAGTCAGTTTAGACACGAATTACACTAATTACACTAATTTTTAATTTGTGTTAATTCGAATAATTTGTGTTAATTCGTGTTTTTACTTTTTCCTAAAATTCAGTATTGAATAGAAATTGCTTCCCAAGTTGTGGTGAGCTGTCACCAGGCGGAAACCGGCTTTTTCGATTGCCTCCACAAGCTCTCCGTAGCGGTACATTTTGCTGTTTCCGTTGGCAATGCAGGTAAAGTAGAGGCTGGTGGCCTGCAGGGCGTAGCTTTCGCCCTCGAACTTCTGCATGTCCCACAAAGGCTCCATAACGAAGACATCGCAGTTTTCGTCCACGGAATTGTAAATCTTAGTGAGGATTTTTGTAATCTGGTGCAGGCTGAAGCAGTCAAGGAACTGGCTCATCCATACGGCGTCTGCACCGGCGGGAAGCTTAGTGTTCACATCAAGGACATTACCGCTTACAAAGCTGATTCTGTCGGCAAATCCGGCATCTTTTGCATTCTTTTCGGCAACGGCCGTCTGCCCCGGAAGGTCAACTATTGAAACATGAACATCTTTGTCATATTTGCAGGAAGCGATTGCCCACTTTCCCGTGTTTCCGCCGATGTCAAACAAGTGCTTAGGCTTCTTTGCGTAAACGATTGGCAGGGCTTCAGGGAAAGCAACATCAGAATAGAAGTGGTCGAATTCAAACCAGGATTTCTTTTCCCGCTCGGGCAAGGTCGATAGAGCTTCGTAAACCGTAGTCCATTTGTCGCCGAAGACTTTGAGGCCCTCAGGCTTTCCGTTTTTGATTGAATCAATCAGGTTGAAGGCACCCTTGTAGCAGATATCGTTGGTAAAGTTGAAATTGACTTTTGTGAGGTCGTCTTCAAGGAGGAACCAGCCCACCTTTCCGAGGACGAGTTTGCCCAAGCCAGAAGCGCTTTCGTCATCTGTGGCATCAGGATTGATTTTGAGGACTCCCATTCCCAGAGCCATCTCACAAAGGACGCCGACACCATACTCTGAAATGCCTGAAGCCTGGGCAAGTTCTTTGATTGTGATTCCCTCGTCGCCGCTGTCAGAAATTTTCTGTAAAAGACCGAGTTCTATGAGTGCCCTTATTGCCTGAAAAGTCATGGGCGAAAACGCGATTCTCTGTGCCTCAAATTTAGCATCAATCGCACGAATTTTATCACTATAATAACTTTTATTTTCCATTTTCATAAATTAAATTATATGCTAAAATCAAATTATGTTAAAGGGAAGAAATTTAATCAAACCAACAGACCTTACAGTTTCAGAAATCGACGAAATTTGTTCACTTGCAGAACAAATCATTGTTGACCCTAACTCTTTTAATGATGTGTGTCGCGGGAAAATTCTTGCGACACTTTTTTTTGAGCCAAGCACAAGAACCCGCCTTTCGTTTGAGGCAGCCATGCTTCATCTCGGAGGGGCAGTCGAAGGTTTTTCCGATGCGGCGAATTCTTCCACGGCAAAAGGCGAGTCCCTTTCAGACACAATCCGCACGGTCTCTTCTTATGTTGATGTAATTGCCATGCGAAATCCAAAAGAAGGTGCGGCCCTTCTGGCAAGCCAGTATTCAAACTGTCCGATTATCAATGCCGGCGACGGCGGCCACTATCACCCTACCCAGACTCTAACCGACATGCTCACAATCAGGGCTTTGCAGGGCGGCTTTGAAGGCCACACAATCGGCTTCTGCGGCGACCTTAAATTCGGCCGCACCGTTCACTCATTGTCAGAGGCAATGGCCCGCTACAAGAACAACAAATTCATCTTCATCAGTCCAAATGAGCTTAAAGTTCCAGAATATGTCACTCAGGAACTGGACGAAGCCGGAATCGAATACACCACGGCCGAGCGTCTTGAATCCGTCATCGGCGACCTGGACATCCTCTACATGACCCGTGTTCAAAAAGAACGTTTCTTCAACGAGCAGGACTATATCCGCCTCAAGGACAGCTATATCCTCGACAACGCAAAAATGGCCCTTGCCCGAAAGAACATGATTGTCCTCCACCCGCTTCCAAGGGTCAACGAAATCGCCCCGGAAGTAGATGACGACCCGAGAGCAGCCTACTTTAAGCAGGTCAAATACGGCATGTTCGTCCGTATGGCACTCATTGCAAAATTGACAGGCGTGCTGTAAGGCAAAATTATGACAAAAAGTAATTCCAGTGCTTCCGTTCAGGGCTTATTTGACTTCATAAAAAAAAGCCCGACGAGTTTTCATGCGGTTGCAAGAGTAAGCGAAACTTTAATCGAAAAAGGCTTTCTCAAGCTTTCTGAAGGAGAGCCTTGGGAACTCTTGCCTGGCAAAAAATACTTTGTCACAAGGAACTCTTCTTCATTAATCGCATTCACTCTGCCAGAGTCAAAAGAAGCAGAAAAGTCATTTATGATGGTTTCAAGCCACAGTGACTCTCCCTCCTTTAAAATCAAGGAAAACCCGGAACGAAAGGATTCCATCGGCGTAAAGCTCAATGTCGAAAAATACGGCGGGATGTTGATTGCCCCATGGTTTGACAGGCCTCTTTCCGTAGCCGGCCGAATCGTTTACGACGACGGAGGAAAAATCAGGGAAAAGCTGGTCTCTATTGACCGGGATTTGCTCGTAATTCCAAACCTGGCCATCCACATGAACAGAGAAGCAAACGATGGCCATAAATTCGACATTCAAAAGGAAGTGCAGCCGATTTTCTCACTTTCAGAAAAGGCCTCCCTTTCCTCCCTTGTGGCAAAGGAGGCAGGTCTTTCGGCCGAAGACATTTTAAGTCAGGATTTATTCTTGTATGCAAGAAGTAAGCCTTGCCTTTGGGGAGCTGAAGAAGAATTCATTTCTGCCCCCCGCCTCGATGATTTGGAATGTGCATGGACAAGCCTACAGGGCTTTATTCAGGCCGAAAAACAAAAAGCAATTCAAGTTTACTGTCTTTTCGACAACGAAGAAGTTGGTTCTTCCAGCCGACAGGGAGCAGACTCAACTTTTCTTTCGGATACTCTGGAAAGAATCGCAGAAAAGCTGGCTTGGAGCGGCGAAGAATACAAAATCGCCCTTTCAAAAAGCTTCATGGTAAGCGCAGACAATGCCCATGCCTTGCACCCAAATTATGCAGAAAGTGCCGACCCCGTAAACCGCCCGAAAATCAATGGAGGCGTGGTAATAAAATTCAATGCGGCTCAAAAATACACATCGGATGCCCTTTCATCAGGATTTTTCAAGCTGATTTGCAAAAAAGCAGGAGTTCCTTATCAAGTCTTCACCAACAACTCAAATGTGGCAGGAGGAAGCACTCTTGGAAACATCAGCCAGAATCATGTTTCGGTGGCATCCGTTGACATCGGACTTGCTCAATGGGCAATGCACTCGCCATACGAGAGCGCCGGTGCCGCCGATGTTGAAAGCATGATAAGGGCAATCAAAGCCTTTTTCGAGGAAGCCTTCTCGATTAATCTGGCCTAAAAAATGGCTTAATTTCATCTTAATTCTTTACAAATAGGACTTATGCTTTATAATAGAAGAATATGAAGCATAGATTTTTTATTGTCGCACTCTCTTTGTCTTTGGTTTTCTCAGCCTGCCGCGAAAAAATACCGGAATTGCATCCGACAGCCGATAAACCGGTAACAATTTCTCTCTGGTATGACGCAACTGTTACCGAAGCAGGCGCGCCTCCGGCTGACTGGATTGCTTATAAAATCATCCGCGAAAAATTCGGAATCAACCTTGAGCTTACCATGCTTCCCGTAAATCCCCCCGAAAAAAACGTAATGGTCAACGCCGCCGCAGAAGGCAATTATCTCCCAGACATGGTGGTAGTCAACAGAGAGCCGCTTTTAAATCTCATCGAAAAAGACCTTATCATGCCGGTTGACGACTTGTACCCGC
>OCVV010001258.1_pt1 | contig 46685 bp, 39 predicted proteins | sample 1539721 | NCBI WGS metagenome assembly OCVV01 (sample SAMN02144230, study PRJEB22623) | gut metagenome | biome: sheep rumen | host: Ovis aries | place: New Zealand | reverse complement strand
GCATCTGATCCGGAACTTTGAGATGACAAACCAGGTTACTGACCATGGATTGATTGGCCCAACGATGGATCAGATCAGAAAGGATTCTCCGGATCAGGTTTTGGAAGCTGTGGCAGATAAGGGATATGAAGACACAAATGATATGGCAGAATGTCTTGGCAACGGAATTATCCCTCACGTGATCACAGATGATGGAAAAGATGGATATGAAATCGAGATTCCGTATGAAGAAGCCGAGGCAGATATTACCAGCACGAAGTCTAAAGAACTGAAGAAAGCACTTCATTCCGGACAGATACCTGAAGCTTACAAAGATGTGATCAGCGATATTAAGGTCGAAACTGTCCGCAGGAAGGTAAGCGATGATACATCTGAAGAAATAAAATCACCTTATGGGACACCGGAAGCTATGAAAGAGCGNGGCGATGCAAGGCTACTTCGTCAGAGATCCGGAACGCAATCTTGTGTATTGTCCGGCGGGTGAAATCCTTCGGCAGAAATGTATCAAGAAAGGCGGACAGATCCGGTATGTAAATAAGAATGCCTGCCGCCATTGCCCGAACCGTAATAAGTGTTACCATGGGAAGAACGAGTGGAAGGAAGTTGATTTCACGAAGGACAAGCTTGAAAAGCCGTGTATCGATTGGCTGAAGAGCGAAGGTAGGGTGCCGGATTCATATGGCGTGGATAAAAAAGGAAAATCTCATTATGAGATGGTTAAAATTGTGAGATTTTTCTTGAAGCCAGATATAGCGAAGACATCCAAAAGGATGTGTCTTTCGGAGCATCCCTTTGGAACAATAAAAAGGTCACTCGGATTCACCTACTTTCTCCTGAATGGGATAAAGAAGGTGACAGGAGAGTTTGCGCTCTTTTGTCTTGGATATAACATCGAACGGGCGAAAAAGTTGCTTGGGTTCGACAAAATGATGGAGCTGATGACTGCAACATAAACCTTTTGTCTTCTGAATCTGTGTACTTTATTCAGCTTTCAATGTGCATGAAAAATGGGCATATTTTATGCCCGAATTGGTTGTCAGGCCACAGAAAATCAAGGTTTTCGGACGGCCTGAAGGGGGGAAAAAGGATGAACATACAGAAATTTACGCAAAAATCCATTGATGCCGTCAATCAGCTTGAAAAGGTCGCTTCTGATTTTGGAAATCAGGAAATCGAGCAGGAGCATCTGCTGTATGCACTTTTGCATCAGGACCAGTCTCTGATCGCACAGCTGGTATCAAAGATGGGGATCGATGAGCGGCTGTTTGATTATGATCTGACACAGCTGATTGAGGCACGGCCGAAGGTTTCCGGCGGTCAGGCCTATGTTGGACAGTATCTGAACAAAGCACTTCTTGGCGCAGAGGATGAAGCAAAGAAGATGGGAGACAGCTATGTCGCTGTTGAGCATCTGTTTCTCAGCATCTTCGATTTTGCATCTCCATCAATAAGAGCATTTTTCCAGAAGGAGAATGTCACGAGAGAGAAATTTCTCCAGGCATTGTCGACTGTCCGGGGTAACCAGGTCGTCAATACAGATACACCGGAAGACACCTACGACGCTCTGGCAAAGTATGGGACGGAACTTGTCGCGAAGGCAAAGCAGCAGAAGATGGATCCGATCATTGGCCGCGATGATGAGATTCGGAATGTCATTCGGATTCTCTCGAGAAAGACAAAGAACAACCCGGTCCTGATTGGTGAGCCTGGCGTAGGCAAGACAGCGGTCGTAGAAGGGCTGGCCGAGCGAATTGCAAGAGAGGATGTCCCGGATTCTCTGAAAAACAAGAAAATCTTTTCACTTGATATGGGAGCCCTCGTGGCAGGGGCCAAGTACAGAGGCGAGTTTGAGGAACGGCTGAAATCGGTGCTGAACGAGGTGTCAAAAAGTGAGGGAGAGATTATTCTCTTTATCGATGAGCTGCATCTGATCGTCGGGGCAGGCAAGACCGATGGCGCTATGGATGCCGGAAACATGCTGAAGCCAATGCTCGCAAGAGGTGAACTTCACTGCATCGGTGCGACAACGCTTGATGAGTATCGGAAGTACATCGAGAAGGATGCCGCACTGGCAAGACGTTTCCAGCCTGTGATGGTGGATGAACCGACCGTGGAGGATACCATTTCTATTCTGAGAGGACTCAAGGAACGGTACGAGGTTTATCATCATGTGAAGATCACAGATGGTGCGCTCGTTGCGGCAGCAACGCTTTCGCACCGATATATCTCTGACCGGTTCCTTCCGGACAAAGCCATCGATCTGGTCGATGAGGCCTGCGCCCAGATCAAGACAGAGATGGATTCCCTTCCATCCGAACTGGATGAAATGAACCGGCGCATCATGCAGATGCAGATTGAGGAGACCGCACTGAAGAAGGAGACAGACAATGCTTCAAAGGAGCGTCTGGCAAATCTTCAGAAGGAGCTGGCGGATCTGCAGGAGAAGTTCAAGGCTGAGAAGGCACAGTGGGAGAACGAGAAGGCAGTGGTCAGCCGCCGCAGTCAGCTGCGCGAACAGATCGAGCAGATTGGCAAGCAGATTGAGGCAGCCAAGCAGAGATCTGACCTGAATGAAGCAGCACGCTTGCAGTATGGGGAACTTCCGAAGCTGAAAGCGGAGCTTGACAAGGAGGAGGACAGCCTGAAAAAGAAGGATTTGTCCCTTGTTCATGAGGCGGTAACGGAGGATGAGATTGCCCGGGTGGTCAGCAGGTGGACCGGTATTCCGGTTGCAAAGCTGAACCAGGGCGAACGGCAGAAGATATTACAGCTCGGGGATAAACTTCATGAACGTGTCATCGGTCAGGATGAGGCGGTGACAAAGGTTGTGGACGCGATTCTCAGATCCAAAGCCGGAATCAAGGATCCGACCCGCCCGATCGGCTCCTTCCTGTTCCTCGGCCCGACCGGCGTCGGGAAGACAGAGCTTGCGAAAGCACTCGCACAGAATCTGTTTGATGACGAGAACAATATGGTGCGGATCGATATGAGCGAGTACATGGAGAAGTTCTCTGTGTCCCGGCTGATCGGTGCGCCTCCGGGATATGTCGGGTATGATGAGGGCGGACAGCTGACAGAGGCAGTGAGACGCCATCCGTACTCGGTTGTCTTGTTCGATGAAATTGAGAAGGCACACCCTGATGTCTTCAACATTCTCCTTCAGGTTCTGGACGATGGACGAATCACGGATTCACAGGGCAGGACGGTCGACTTCAAGAATACGATCCTGATCATGACTTCGAACATCGGGTCGCAATATCTTCTCAATGGGATTGAGAAGAATGGCGGAATATCGGAGACGGTCCGGTCAGAGGTGGATTCAGAGCTGAAGGCACACTTCAGACCGGAGTTTTTGAACAGGCTGGATGAGATTATTCTTTTCCACCCGCTGTCGAAGGAAAATATTGGTGGGATTATAGACCTGATGATGATGGAACTGAACCGCAGGTTAAAGAGCCAGGGGATAACGCTGAAGCTGACAGACGCAGCAAAGCAGTCTGTCATAGAAGGCGGATATGATCCGGCGTTTGGCGCTCGTCCGCTTCGCAGGTATCTGCAGAAGAATGTAGAGACACTTGCTGCAAAGCTGATCCTCCAGGGCGATGTGCTGGACGGGGATACCATCCTTGTAGATGCAAGGGATGGGAAGCTCAGTGCAGGCGTTGTACACGCTGACAAAGAAGATTGAAACAGGAATGGTGAAGGAGGCTGAAGAACCGGGGATTGCTGTTCACCGGTTCTTCAGCCAGTCGATGAGGACAGACGCTCCGGAAGTGATCGCCGCATAGAGAGTAAGTGGAAGGAGCGTCGACGTTCCGTGAAGTGATCTGAGATAAAAGGCTGTCGGAAGAGCCGCCTGCAGAGCCGGGATGATCTGAAGGTCAAAAAAGACCGGTGTCAGGAAAAGGCAGCCCATTACGATGATGGGGATAGATGCGGAGAAAAGCGTCATCTTCCCTGTTAGGACGCGGACCAGATTGCTGAACCCGCAGACTGCAGGCAGGTAGAGAAGGAACGGTGCCAGCTCTGACAGGCCGGATCCGACTCCGGAGACGGACAGTGCGATGAAGACAAAGAGTCCTCCATCCAGAATCGGGATCAGAAGATACAGGTAGTGAAACCAGGGCCTGAGCGAGGGGGACAGCCACACGAAAAGCTGCCGCTGGTTATCCTGCATCAGAAAGAGACAGGCGGCGAAGCAGATCAGGATCAGTGTGATCGCAAGAAGGCCTCTCAGCGGGGACAGATAGTAGGCGTTGAGTTCCTGGTCCTGAATCAGGTCGCCATTGAGATAGGAGAGCTGGAAAAAATTTCCGGTCACCGTGGAATCCGAAAGCGCTCTGTCAAGCCAGGCATCTCTCTTCTCCTTATCGGCCGAAAAACCCTCTGCATGGACATCCATCCATGCTTTCAGAATATATCTTTCAATTTCCGGATAAAGTTTCCCGAATAATTGTTCTTTTTCCATCTTCGTTACGATGTCATTGCTGCCGCAGATGACGCGAATCGCGTTTTTTTGCATCCCTTTTTTGTCAACTGCCTCAGAATCGGAAGCCCCGAAGGCCTGCCCGAGGATGCTGAGTGCGCCTCCTGTATCCGAGACAGGTACAGCAGCAAAGGCTGAAAACAGAGCAGAAAGATCCTTTGGAAACAGAAAGCCGAGGCGGACATCTCCATCGTATACGGCTTGCCTGAGTTGTTTTTCATTATGATACCGGATATAACGGACTGTGCTGCTCTGATCAGGATGTGTCAGCTGAGCGATCACCCGGGATGTCAGTTCATCCTCCGTCTGGCCGGCGCAGACCCCGACAGACAGCAGTGTCGTATTCTCACCGGGAATCCGGCGTGCCAGCAGGGCGGTCAGTGGGATCAGGCACAGAAGAAAAAGAAACAGCGGTTTTTTCAGAAAGCGGCGGTTCAAAAGGAATGACCAGAGGAAAAATTTTTTGATAGATCTCATGCGTGACTCCATGACAATTTCTTCTTTCTCAGACAGGCTGCAAGCAGGATAAAAACGATGGCCTCTGCCAGAAGGTACACAAGCGGAAGCAGCACACTGTTTCCCCGGATTAGACTTTTTCGGAGATAAAGCATCGCCTGCCCGGTGGGCAGATAGGGCGACAGCATCCGGATGGCTGACGGAAGGCTGGAGAGCGGATAGAAGACGCCGGAGAGGTAAGCCAGCAGAATCGATGCCAGAAACTGAAGCAGAACGCCGGAGATAAGACTGTCGGCGAGTTCATAGAGAAACAGATCCAGTGCAGCTACCGTCAGGATGACAGGAAATGCCTTCAGGGAGAAGAAAAGGTAGTTCCGGAGAAATCCACGCGTCCCGCTGCTCAGCTCTGAGAAGACAATTGGCATTCTTGAAAGCCCCAGCCCGCTGGCAGGCATGAAGACCACCCCTAACAGCAGCATGAACAGAACCAGGGACAGATATTCAGATACAATCTGACTGAATGCATGAAATCCCCGGATATGAAGCAGGACCTCGATGGAATGATCGGTGCGTATATAGTTACCGGCACACATGACACCTGTCAGGAGCACGAGCAGAAGAAACATGGCACAGAGATAATAGCTTTCAATTGTGAGTGTCCCTGCCGTTTTCATCCGCCGGAGTGTGAACATCTGGCTGCGCGCAAGCAGCTTCCGGATACTCAGATAGAGCAGGTCCGTCTGGGCATCTGAGATGTCCTCCGCACTGGTGACACCTGAAGCTGTATAAAAGTCTGCGAGCGCATAGGAGGCCGATTCCATTTGACCGATTATAACGGAGACACAGGCCGATAGCTCGCGAATCAGAAGGGGCTCCAGCGATGCGCCTGAATCCGGAAGGATCAGCGTCATTTTAGATGAGACGTCTCCACTCAACAGTTTGTCGGTAAGTCCCTCAGGGATGATAATCACGGCACTCAGTTTTCCTTTTTTTAAAGAAGCAAGGGCGTCTTCATGGCTGAGCTGCTGAAAGCGGACTGCAACCTTGGACGGATCCAGATTCTGGAGCAGCCGGATTCCCATTTTCAGATAGGGGGATGAGTCGGAGCCGACAATTCCGATGGCTGCCTTGCTGTCCTCATCTCCGGTCATCGTATTAGCTGCTTTCGAGGACTGAAGATAGAGCATGGCACCCAGGATCAAAGCCAGCAGAAAGGTCATCAGCAGCATGGCAGGATAGGTACGGAGAACTTTTTTCATCTGGAGTTCAGTATAGATAATCAGTTGTCTCATGAGTTTCACTTCCGGTCAGAGTGCATGAACCAGCTTGCCGATGTCGCCGTCAAATGTATATGGTTTCAGAGTGCCATCCTTCAGAATGAAGGTCCTGGAGCAGGAGACAATTTCCTGGATCTCATGGGAGGCCATGATGACAATGCCGCCCTGTCTGCAGAATCCCTGCAGGTAGTCGAGAATGACATCCTTGCAGACCAAATCCAGCGCCGCGCCTGGTTCATCCAGGATCAGAATCTGTGGGTGATTGGCAACGGCACAGCCGATGGAAACTCTTTTTTTCATGCCCCCGGATAGCTTCAGGACCTGACGATTCAGAAAGTCTTGAACCTGCAGGTCTCTCAATACACCGGACTTCAGCTCCTGCGAAAGGGTGTCACTGCCGCCAGGGTACCACAGGCGCAGGTTGTCTTTGACAGACAGTTCCTCAAGGAGCGGCGTAGTCTGGGGAACATAGCCGATAACATGCGAACGGAGGACAGGGCGGCGGAGAAGATCGCCGGTCTCCGGGAGGGAGGATCCATCAAGAAGGAATTCACCTTCATCAGCCTTCAGCGCACCTGCTAGGATCCCAAGCAATGTTGACTTTCCGCAGCCGTTCTCGCCAAGAATGCCGATCGTGGTTCCTGAGGATGCGGAGAACGTAATATCCTTCAGAACTTCTTTGTGCCGGTAGCTTTTTCGGATATGGGATATCTGGATTTTCATATATGCCTCAGTGACGGTCTCTCAGTAAACTGTGTCTCTCCTACTTTAACATACAAGGAACAGGGGTGCACGCAGGAAAAATGATTTTATCTGTGACAGAATCGTGGGTAAATGTTGGGCACTCTTACAGTTGTAATCCCTGAGTAAGTCTGATATATTGGTCGTACTCATCAAGGAGGCAGGTATATGAAACACAGACGCAGATTGTTCTGGGCATATGCGCTTGCAGCGGTGATTGCCCTGTCATTTGTTCTTCCGGCAGCCATTGCATCACAGCCGGATTCAGAATCACAGCCGGGAGATTCCATAGAAAGCACGGAAGGATCCGCAGCAGGGAACGAGACGGAAACGGAAGCGCTCTCCCAGGCGATCGGGCAGATTTTATCCAGGGGATATGATCTCTCGCTCAATGTCAGCTTTGAGGAGCCAATGCGGGAAGTCATCTCCGATGCAGCGAAGGGCTTTGATATGTCCTGGGCAAAGGAAGCGGCCCTCACAGGGACATCCTCCGGGAACGACGACGGAGGCATTGATGCATCCGGTACGCTTTCGCTCAACGGAACCGATCTGTATGATGGACGCATATCTGTTGACCTGAATGACCAGATTGTCTATCTGGTCTGTCCGCAGTTTCGGAAGACGCCGTTTGCCGTCGACCTGAAGAAGCTGGCGTCAGCAGCTCAAGATGCTGCTGCTCAAACGGCAGGAAAAAGTACCGCTGGTAAGAAGGCTGTGAAAGCTGCCGGGAACTTCAAGACCAGCTATGTGAAGCTTCTCCAGGAGGGAACGGATCTGGTGAACGGTATTCGGCCAGAGGAGCTGGAGGCCTTTTCGAAGCGTTATGCGGATGTGTTCACACAGAATGCGGAACAGGTTGACCATGAGAATGTGACCATCACAGCGGGGGCGCTTTCCGAGGCAATCAATACACACACCATCACAGTCGATCAGGATGCAATGTCGAAGATCCTCTCTGCCAGCCGGGATACGCTTGCAGACGACAATCTGGTACGGAAGATATTGAAGAGCGACTTTGCAGTGGATGTCGCGAACGCGATCCTGACGGCAGTCAAATCAGATGGGCTGTTTGATCAGGAGTCGCTGTACAAGGGGTATCAGGGCCTATTAAAAAAGGCGGATGAGGGGGTTCTCTCGAAAGTCCCGGGCTTTTCTCTGACGTATGGAATGGATGGCGATAGTCGGCTTGCAAGCCTTGATCTGAGTCTGCTTTATTCAGGCGTAGAGGTAAATCTGTTTACATTAAAGATGCTGGTGCATGATACGCATGCGGCGATTCAGTTCGATCTCGGAACGCTTGTATCTGCACTTGCGGCATCAAAGTTTGGCGGAGACGCAAACGGAGAGACCGGGATCCTCCTGGAGGCTGATACGGAAGAAAATCAGTTCAATGGCACGGCTTCCCTCACAGTCGCGGGTCAGTTGCTGGGCCAGCTGGAGGCAAAGGATTTTGCGATTGATGACGCAGAACAGGGAAAACTGAACGGAAGTCTTTCCCTCACAGTCGGCGAAGCCGTTTTCGAAGCAGTGCTTTCCAGCCAGAAGGCAGGTGCAGTCAGGCTGACAGGACGGTATAATGGGACTGACTATCTGACTGTCAGTGCCAGTGCAGCCGCAACGGACCATGCAAAGGTCAAAAAAATAAACCGGAAAAAGGCAATGGAAGTGTATAATCAGTCAACCTGGGATGCGTATATCAAGGACGCAAAGTTGACGAAGATGATCAGAAAACTGACATCAGGCGGTGTCCCTGACAGTATTATTGATTCACTGACCAGTGGGGAAGCCGTGACAGAGAAATCAAGAGAGAATACAGTTGAGCGTGATGGCACCGGTGAGTTGGAGAATGGTGAAGTCGGCGGTGCGGATATTGGACATGATAAGTAACTGCAAAAAAACAGAATGAAAATGAATAAAAGAAGGGGCATCAGGATTTGTTCAAATCCCGATGCCCCTTCCTGTATGGAACTGTATTATTCTGCCCATGCAAGGCAAAACTCTTCAAGCTTCTGCTTTGTCTTGTCTGGATCCTTCAGCGGATTGACAAGGCTGGTGGTGACGCTGACAGTGTTGTCTCGCCCGACAAAATGCCGGATGCGGTCGATCATTCTGTCTGCTTTCCCCGATGCGGAGCAAGCGCAGATGACAACCTCTTTTCCGGAAAAAGATTCCTTGTTCAGAAAGGTTTCCATTGCCGGCGGACAGGTGCCAGCCCATACCGGGGAGGCGATGACAATCGTTTCATAGTCTTCAAGACGATGCCTCAGCCGCTTGATTCTGGGTTTATAATGAATGAGCGCCTGGAAACCTCCTGCAGCGAGCTTGCGGAATCCCTTTCGTACAGGTTCATGTTCCGGGATCAGCTGCTCCAGATCGGCACCGGTGATGTCTTTGATCTGGTTGGCAGCGAGTTCTGTATTCCCGTCAAGTGAATAGTAGACGACAAGAATTTTACTCATACACAAATCCTTTCCATGTACAGTGAGTATGAATTCAGCAGAAACGGTTCAGCCTCGCATCGTATCTGTAATCGATCGAGCGCAATTTGTCTTCAACCGTTTTTCTGTCAGCCCCGTGATTCTTGCAGAAGGCATCAAGGCTATGGTAACAGTCTCTCAGCTCGGTATTGACAAAGCTGAGAAGAATCATCGGACTTTCCGGAAGATCACCCATATGTATTCTCCTACTTTTTATAGAAAGGTTGTCTGAAATATGATTGCACAGCCATGAAATATTATAGAGGGATTGAGTCGCTCCGTCAATTGGCCCATTCTTGTCAATCGAAGGAGTGGCTGATATACTTGGGAGAACAGACCGAAGGTTGATTCCAGCCGTTTTGGCTGGTTCACAGGGACATTGTCAGGAGGCATTATGGCAGGTGTGATGAAACAAAAGACGGATGAGGAAGAGCGGCTGACGAAAGAGGAGGAATTTCGGATTGATCAGAGAATTCGAATCGGTGTCATTCTCGGGGCAGCTCTGATTCTTGCATATCTGGCATACTGTGCCGTGAAGAAAATTCAGATCGGTGTTGTTTATTATGTGATTGTCGGAGCCTTTATCACGCTTTACTGGTTGTTTTCGGATGTCATTGCATTGAAACTCAAGCACGGTTTTGCAGGCAGAACAGCAGCCCAGAAGTCAGCTTATCTGAAGATGGCGGCAGTCGATCTTGTCGGTGTGATCGGGCTCGGGATGTTTCTGGTGAGCGGAGTCGGAGATTCGGGCAAAGATGGCAATTCAGGGAGCAGCTCTCTGATCGGTGCAGTCATTTATCTGATCTGTTTTATGACAGCAAAGCGTCTGCGTCTGCAGTATGAAAAGGAATCTTCCACGGATGATAAGGCGAAAACGACGGAAGATAAGAAGGACGGAATCAATTCTCTGCCAACTGCTGCAGACAGGGAGAAGCGTCATATGACAACGGCGGAGCGGCTTGCGGCGTTAAATCGGCAGGTCCAGGATGAACACGATTCCGAAGAACAGTCAACTCCTGCCGGGGAGGACGATGACTGAGTATGGATTTATTTGAGTATGCCGCATCGAAAAAGAAGGAATCTTCTGCGCCGCTGGCATCGAGGATGCGTCCAAGATCTCTGGATGAGATTGTGGGGCAGGAACAGATCATCGGAAAAGGCCGGATGCTCTATCGTGCCATCAAGGCGGACCGGCTGAGGTCGATTATTCTGTATGGGCCGCCCGGAACCGGGAAGACGACGCTGGCGGAAGTGATCGCGCACACAACATCAGCGGCATTTATGACGATCAATGCCACTTCCGCCGGTAAAAAGGATATGGAGGAAGTTGTCTCGAAGGCGAAGGAAGCGCTTGGCATGTACGGCAGACGCACCATATTGTTCATCGATGAGATCCATCGATTCAACAAAGGACAGCAGGATTTTCTTCTTCCATTTGTGGAGGACGGAACCATTATTCTGATCGGGGCAACGACCGAGAATCCATATTTTGAAGTGAATGGAGCTTTGCTTTCAAGATCTTTGATTTTCGAGCTGAAGCCTCTTTCAAGGGACAACATTGAAACCATTCTGAGGCGTGCGGTTTCTGATCCGGAGCGCGGGATGGGAAGCTTTGATGCGGTTCTTTCAGAGGATGCCTGCAGCTTTCTGGCGGATATGGCAGATGGGGATGCCAGGGCGGCACTGAATGCCCTGGAGCTGGGGATCCTGACGACGGAGCGGTCCGGAGATGGACAGATTCATGTAACGCTTGAAGTTGCACAAGAATGTATTCAGAAGCGGATGGCAAGGTATGACAATGACGGCGATCAGCATTATGACACCATATCAGCATTTATCAAGAGCATGAGAGGGTCAGATCCGGATGCGGCTGTTTTTTATCTGGCCAGAATGCTGAATGCCGGAGAGGACATCCGGTTTCTGTCAAGGAGAATCATGATCTGCGCGGCGGAGGATGTGGGCTGTGCGGACCCGATGGCGATCGTCGTGGCTGCTTCTGCCGCACAGGCTGTTGAACGGATCGGCATGCCGGAATCTCAGCTGATCCTCGCGGAGGCGGCGATTTATGTTGCAACTGCGCCGAAAAGCAATTCCGCCACAGAGGCAATCTTCAAAGCCGAGAAGGCAGCTGCTGAAACAAAGAGTACCATTCCACCCTACCTGCAGGATGCCCATTATGGCGGCTCCTCGAAGCTGAACCGGGGGATTGGATACGAGTACGCTCATGATTTTCCAAAGCATTTTTCAAAGCAGCGCTACCTTCCGGAGGAGCTGGGAGATATCCGGTTTTACCAGCCATCCGGGCAGGGGTATGAGGAGACCATCCGGAGATATCTGGACTGGCTTCATGAGGATCTGACGGAAGACAGTACAGGAAATTATCATCACAGGCAATCATCAAAATAGGGAGAACTGATATGGAACATATACTGGATCTGATCAGCAGCTATGTGGCGGAAGCTTTTGAAATTGCAGGATATGACAGAAGCCTTGGCAGGGTGACGGTATCCAACCGTCCGGATCTGTGCGAGTATCAATGTAATGGGGCAATGGCAGGTGCAAAGCTCTATCACAGACCTCCGCTTCAAATTGCGGAGGCGGTTGTTGATATCATTGACGGAATGGATGCATTTTCAAAAGCGGAGGCTGTTCGACCTGGTTTTATCAACCTGAGCCTTTCGCCGTCTTTTCTGAGCAGCTATCTCCAGGAGATGGAGCAGGACGATTATTTCGGTGTGCACAGGGCAGAGAAACCTGCCAGGATTATCATTGACTACGGCGGAGCGAATGTGGCCAAGCCGCTTCATGTCGGGCATCTGCGCTCGGCAGTGATCGGGGAAAGCATCAAGCGGACCCTTCGCTATCTTGGCAACGATGTCCTGGGCGATGTCCATCTGGGGGACTGGGGCCTTCAGATGGGGCTGATCATTACGGAGGTGCGGCACAGACACCCGGAGCTTCCGTATTTTGACGAAGCCTTCACAGGAGAGTACCCGAAGGAGGCTCCATTTACAATCAGCGAGCTGGAGGAGATCTATCCGGAGGCGACAAGAAAGTCGAAGGAAGACGATGCCTACAAGGCGGAAGCCCTCGATGCCACCTATCGTCTGCAGCAGAAGCAGAGAGGGTACTATGCCCTCTGGCAGCATATCCTGAATGTTTCCGTGAAGGATTTGAAGCGCAACTATGACAGTCTGGATGTCACGTTTGATCTTTGGAAAAAGGAATCAGATGCGCAGCCTTACATCCCGGGAATGGTGGATTATCTTAAAAAGAACGGCTATGCACATGTAGATCAGGGAGCGCTGGTCGTCGATGTCGCCGAGGAGGGGGACACCAAGAAAATACCGCCATGCATGATCCTGAAGTCGGATGGCGCGTCTTTGTATAATACAACGGACCTTGCGACGATCGTCATGCGCAGGGAGAAGTGGGATCCGGACGAAATCATCTATGTTGTCGATAAGCGCCAGGAGCTTTATTTCACACAGGTTTTCCGCTGCGCCCGCAAAACAAAGCTGGTGAAGGATGACACAAAACTCGAATTCCTGGGATTCGGGACGATGAATGGGAAAGACGGGAAGCCGTTCAAGACCCGCCAGGGAGGTGTCATGCGCCTGGAGCTTCTGATCCGGGACATCAATGAAGAAATGTACAGGAAAATCATGGAGAACCATGAGACCGAACCGAATGAGGCACGGAAGACAGCACAGACCGTTGCTCTGTCAGCCATCAAGTACGGAGATTTATCCAATCAGGCGTCCAAGGACTATGTCTTTGATGTCGATAAGTTTACCTCGTTTGAGGGAAATACCGGGCCATACATCCTCTATACCATTGTACGGATCAAGTCGATTCTGAGAAGGTACCTGGCGGAAATGAAGCTGCCTGCAGAAGCAGTCGACGAGTGCAGTATCCTTCCGGCAGCGGGAGAAGCGGAAAAGACGCTCTGCCTGGCGCTGACAGGATTTGCGTCGGCAGTGGAGGAAGCTGGTGCACAGCTGGCTCCGCACAGAATCTGCGGGTATCTGTACCAGCTTTCAAACGAGTTTAACCGCTTCTATCATGAGACAAGGATTCTGGCAGAAGAGAATGAGGAACAGAGAAAGAGCTATATTGCAGAGCTGGAACTGACCAGGAAAGTACTGGAACAGGGCATTGATCTGCTGGGATTTTCTGCGCCGGATAAAATGTGAGGATGATGCTCTGAGGGATTTCTGAAATTTGGGATTGCGTGGGGAAGCAATCTGTTTTATACTGTGCCCATGGATGGAGAGACTTCGCAGGAGGTCTCTCCTTTTTGCGCCTATGGGTGAAAAGCAGCACAGTGTCCGAAAAGACGTCCCTCAGGCATCTGATGCGCGGGCCTGACAGGAGGGCAGAAGAAGGAGGAGCCGAATGCCGGAACAAATGATCACTCTGTCAGGACGCTACAGATTGCTCAGAAAACTGGGAGAAGGCGGTTTCGGAGAAGTCTATCTGGCAGTTGACAGCAGGACGGACCGGTTCTGCGCGGCCAAGAAGCTTACGGAAGAAAGCGGAGGGTGTTTCCGTGAACTGTGGATGATGAAAAAACTGAGGAATCCGCATTTGCCGCAGATCTATGATGTCCTGAATGAGGAAGAGGGCTGCTGGATGATCATGGAATATATCCGCGGAATCCGTTTTGACAGGTATCTGGAAGGGGACAGGACACTGCCCGAGCTTCAGACGCTTGAAACGGGAATCCAGCTGTCCGAGGTACTCTGCTATCTTCAGGAGCAGGAGCCGCCGGTTTTTCATCTGGATATTAAACCGGGAAATCTGATCCGTGCCAGAGATGGGACGGTAAGACTAATCGATTTCGGCGCGGCGTTCTCGAAGCCTTTGCCGATGGCAAATGAGGGGACAATCGGGTATGCGGCGCCGGAACAGTACAAGAGGAGAGCTGCAAAAGATGCCCGGACGGATATCTATGGCGTGGGGGCAACCATCTACAGGCTGGTATCCGGAAAAACGTACAGTAAAAATCTGTCAGGAAACAGGGTACCAGGCTGTGGAGAAGCATTTTCAGCGGTGATTCTGAAGTGCCTGCGGGAGCAGCCGGAAGACCGTTTTCAGAGTGCGGGGGAGCTGAGGACAGCACTTGTGGCTGTCAGAAGATCCTATGGGCGGGAAAAAGCGAAAAGGCAGCTTCTGTCTGCGCTTGCGTTTATGCTTCCGGCGGCTGCGCTGTGTGTGACGGTCTTCCCGGATACCCTGAATTTTTCTTCAGATGAAGCGTGGAGTGTCGCGAAGCTGCTGGAGGAAGCGAAGGTTTCAACAGAGGGAGAAAGCCAGGAAATTTACAGGAAAGCGGCGTTCATGGAACCGGGGAATCCGGAAGTTTATCTTCAGTATCTTCAGGATGTGGGGAGAGATGGGGTATTTTCGGAGAGCGAGGAGCTGTTTCTCCGGGAGATTCTTCATACTGTTCCGCTTGGCAGTCACGATACGAATGAGGAAAGTCTCAAACAGAATCCTGAAGCGTATGGAAAAACAGCAGCCGAGATTGGAAGAATGTATCTGTATGAATACAGCGGGACGGATGCAAGTCGTATTGCGGGCGGCTGGTTTGCAAAGGCGGTGGAAGCGGGGGAGAAGATGATGGATGAGCGAAGCAGGGAGAAGCCAGCTGACAGAATGACAATGGAGGAGGAAGGGTGGCTGAAGGAAGCCCGGTACTGTCTGAAAACGCTGTCTGTCGAGGAGATGGACGGAGCCGGACTGGAGAGGGAGACCGTTCGTATTCTGGAATGGTGGGAGGGCTTGAAAGACGGAAAGGAATTTCTTGATCAGGATCAGAATCCCCTTCTTCGTCTGAATCGAATTCGTGACACTGTCTGGAGGATAGCCTTTCGGATTGCAGATTTGCGGAGAGCCGGCATTGAATCCAGGCAGATCCGCGAAGAAATACGGGACCGTATCAGACTGGCAGAACAGCTGAACCATGGCGCAGGTGATTCAGCGGATGCAGGCAGGAAGGGAGCCATTCGCAAGATTCATGATCAGATCAGGGAAGCAGAACATGCAGCACTTCTGCGGCTTGAGGGATGGGAGACGGAGGACTGAGCTGTCGGTCTGGCTCAGGACAAGGAGAAAATGAGAGGGGGAAGTGGGGGATCCGCAGCCTGCAGAAGCAGGGGCAGAGGGGAATGGAGAGTGTCTGGAAGGATAGATGAATCATAAAACAGGCGTTTATCGTTTCGATGGTTTTTCCTTAAGGGCTGCACGGACAATCTTGATTTGTGTGCTGGCACTTGCACTGGCATGCCCGATGGCATTCAGTGCAACGGCAGCTGAACGGAGGCAGCAGGGGACAGAAAAGCAGAACGGAGGGAAGACGGGAAAGCCGGGAGAGAAGAATGAACAGGCTGAGGGGCAGACGGAACCGGAGACAGAGAACCCGCAGTCAGAGAGGCTGAATCCAGGAGAGGGACTGAAGAACGACAGAAACGAATCAGAGCGGGGAGGATCAGCAGAAGAAAAGGACCGGGATCCTGGAGAGGAGCCGAAAGACGACAGAGAGCCGGTGACAGACAGCCAGCAGAAAGAGGAGAACGGGGAGACAGAAATTCCTCATAAACAGGAAGAGGAGGCTCCGGTATGGGAGATTGTCCTGTCAGATATCCATCCGGAACTGCCGGAAGGAGGACGGATTTATGATGGAACGGATCAGATTCGCATCGCATTCAGCTGGAAGATAAGGAGAAGACCCTCTGAGACTGGCACAGATTCCGAAGAAACGTTTGTCAATGCAGAAGAAGACAGGACATCTTCCTGGGATCAGCTGACGCCGCCGAAGGTGTCAGTGACATGTGATGCCCGCCTTGAGAGCCCGGATGCGGGACTGCAAAACGTTCTTTATGATTTCAGTATTTCTTCAGAGGATCCGGAAACGGCAGACCGGATTCATATTGCAGACGATTTTACAAAACCGGATCTGGTGGTTGAAGTAAAGAAAAAAGTGCTTTCCGTCGCAATTCCGGATGGAAAGAAGGTGTATGGAAAGCCGGCGCAGATGGCTTACATCTGGCCGGATACAGCCTCCGGACCTGAAATGAACGCTGATACGAAGGACGGGACAGGGGGCACTGTTCCGCCAGACAGAATATTACGGGCAGAAGTCGCCGGCTTTTTAACGGATGAGAAGGGACACGCGGTCATCCCTGAGGATTTTGAAGCACCGGAAGTCACGGTCGATCAGGCGGTGCTCCAGAGCGACAGTCCGATGTACGAGGATGGAAAGGATGCCGTGTATGAGGGGGCACTTGTCATGAAACGAAGGGATGGCCTCCGACTGACTGGCAATCCGACAGAAAACTATGAATTCTGTGAGGATGAAAAGAGTCCGCTGTACAGACGGGGCTCTGTCAGAATCATGCAGGAGATGGTACGGGAAGGGATACATTTTGAGATCGAAGGAGAGCGCATTGTCAGGAGAGACGGGAAGCTGATCATCAGGAGAGGAGGGGGACTGGAGGTCAGAATCAAAAAAAACACCTACTATAACAGAGGGTATAAAATCGATGAAATCTATGAGGATGGTACGCTACGGTTCAGACTGGCGAAGACAAACCAAAAGGGAGAGCTTCTCGCCAGATCTCTTCCGGTTGAAATATACGTGATGACAGACGGGCAGGTGCCACCCGCAAGTCTCATCATCAACAATGCGCGTATGAACGACGGAATTGCGTTTACAGCGTCGGTCTGCCAGGTCAAAATGATCCCTCAGCCAGATGACAGAAGCGGGATAAGAAGTGTCAGATATCGGGTCAGAAGGGGAAGTCAGGTGCAGAGAATCCTGCCAGATCCGGGCGGCTGGGTTGAAGAACAGCCAGATACTGCGGCAACCATACGTCTTCAGGAGGAAGGAATCTGGCAGATTGAGGCGGAATCACAGGATCTTGCAGGCAATGTCGCGGTTGTCTGCAGCAACCCGATTGTCATTGATCATGAAGGCCCCCTGATTGAGGTCGACGGTGTTTCGGATGGAGGAGCCTATTCCGGAATCGTACGGATTGTCTGTTCCATCCAGGACCGCTGGTACCAGAAGGGATCGGACTCCATTCAATTCTCCTCGCTGTCAGGCGGAAAGCCTCCGTTAGAAAGCGGGAGGAGAGAATCAGAAGAGGGTGTGGAAATACAGTTTTCAGACTTCGATCATACGAAAGAAGCGGATGCATGGTATCATATGACTGTTTCCGCCCAGGATCTTGCCGGAAGTGTACGGAGGAAGGAGCTGATATTCTGTATCAATCGGCATGGCTCAGTATATGGACTTGCGCCGGAAAGCCTGAAAAAGCTGAAGACCTATTATCACACAGAGCCATTTGACGTTGTATTTTTTGAGTCCAATCTCAGTGATGTCAAGGATGCGACGGTTCTTGTGATGAAGGACGGAAAGAGGACGAATGCAGGGGTACGCCGGGAGATGCTTTCGAATGCGCCCGGGAATACCGGAATACGGCAATACCGTCATGTGGTTGCAGAAGATCATTTTCAGGAAAGCGGCATATATGATGTCATACTGATGACCTCGGATCAGGCAGGAAACCGTGCAGACAGCCAGAGGCAGAATCTGCCTGTCCGGTTTGCCGTAGATACCGAACGGCCTCGGTGTCTTGTTAGCGAGATCGAAAAATTCGGCGAATACAGGGCGGATGAGCTGACGGTCGGAATGCACGTGCGTGATAACCTGGCGCTCAAGCGCGCAGTGGTGTATCTGAACGCGGAACCCTTGATAACATACTCATCCCGCCAGCTTCGGGAGAATGGCGGCAGTCTCAAGATCACACTTGGCGCGAGCCAGACCTGGCAGCGGCTCCAGATTTTTGCGGCAGATGAGGCAGGCAATGAGGGCTGGTCCGAAGAATATCCTGTTTTCATTTCAAGGAACGGAGCGGTTCCTGAGAAAACAGTTTTCGGTGAGAGTGCAAGGGAACTGGCTGACCGGAGAAAGGTTCGTGAGACGGAAGAAGAGATGATGTCCGCGAAGTGGTTTCGAAGCAGACAATTCGAGGCGGAGGAACGTGCGCTGAACAGGGACAGGACCCGGATTGCTCAAGAGAAAATCCATCCGGACAGCCGCAGAGAAACACAAATATGGACACACAGACAAACGATTTTTACGGTCATCCTGCTTTCTGTTTGCAGTGCAGTATATCTTTTCGTGATCAGGAAGGTCAAAAGGAATAGAGAAGGGAAGCTGAAATAACGAGGGATATGGACAAAAATAACCGAAGTGCGTTTCTTCCGATACTTCTGTGGCTGCTTGTGTCGGTTATCATGACGGCTGTATTCCAGGCAGCAACAGAGAAAACAGGAGCCCTTTCAGATGTGGATACTGCCGCAACCGGTGCTGCATCGGCGCTGCTGATTCCCGCGTACGCCTGGATGCTGAAGAGGTGGAAGCTGTCAGCTCATTCTAACGAGAGGAGGGGGCTCCGCAGCAGAGGGCTTTTGCTTCTGGCAGCAGGGAGTGCCGGGGCGGCTTTATCCTTGCTTTATGGATGGCTGACAGCAAAGCTTCATCTTTCAGAGTATTTTACAAACGATGTGCAGCAGCATTTTTATTCTGCACCGCTCTGGCAGCAGCTGATTGCCTTGTGTATGTTGACACCTGTATGTGAGGAGCTTCTGTTCAGAGGACTCGTTTTCGGCAGCATCAGAAGGAAAATCTCAGGATGGCAGGCGGCCGTCTTAACTTCTGCGTTGTTTTCAGTTCTTCATGGGAGCCCGATTCAGATGCTCTATGCGTTTCCGATGGGACTGGTTCTGCAGACTTTCCTGTACATGGAGGGAGGGCTGGAGGCACCGATTCTCCTCCACATCTGCGCAAACCTGACATCCGTTCTGACAGAGTACATCCTTCGTTGACTTTTCGGATAAATTCTGCTTATATTTGTAGAAATGCACAAGATGTTGGGCTCGGCCTGTATAAAAAGGAGAGAATGCTATGTATTCGCTTGATGAAGTAAGGCGAGAAGATCCGGAAGTTGCTTCAGAAATTGAAGCCGAGATCGCCAGACAGAACAGCCACATTGAACTGATCGCTTCAGAAAACTGGGTATCCCATGCGGTTATGGCAGCGATGGGAAGCCCACTGACCAACAAGTACGCGGAGGGGTATCCCGGGCACCGGTTCTACGGCGGCTGCGAGTGCGTGGATGTCATCGAAAACATTGCCAGGGAAAGAGCAAAGCAGCTCTTCGGCTGCACGTATGCCAATGTCCAGCCTCACTCCGGTGCACAGGCAAACATGGCGGTGGAGTTTGCCCTTCTGAAGCCGGGTGATACGCTGATGGGCATGAATTTATCAGAAGGAGGACATCTGACGCACGGAAGCCCGGCTAATTTTTCAGGGGCTTATTTTCACGTTGTTCCCTATGGGGTCAACGCGGATGGATATATTGATTATGATGAAGTTGAGCGGATCGCAGAGGAGTCGAAACCGAAGCTGATCATTGCGGGGGCAAGTGCATATCCGAGGATCATCGATTTTCAGCGGTTTGCGGAGATCGCGCATCGTGTGGGTGCCTATCTGATGGTTGACATAGCCCATATAGCAGGACTGGTTGCAACAGGACTTCATCCGAGCCCGTTCCCGTATGCGGATGTCGTGACGACGACGACCCACAAGACGCTCCGCGGACCGCGCGGCGGTCTGATTCTGTCCAGTGAGGAGTTTGCGAAGGAGCACAAGCTTAACAAGGCCGTTTTCCCAGGCATCCAGGGAGGCCCTCTGGAGCATGTGATTGCAGCCAAGGCTGTCTGTTTCAAAGAGGCGCTTCAGCCGGATTTCAAAGTTTACTGCAGCCAGGTGGTGAAAAATGCAAAGGCTCTTGCAGACGGACTGACAAAAAGAGGAATCCGACTTGTTTCCGGGGGGACGGATAATCATCTGATGCTGGTAGATCTGACAAATACAGGAAAGACAGGGAAGGAAGTGGAGACTGCGCTGGATGCAGTCGGAATCACTGCCAACAAGAACACCATCCCGAATGATCCGCAGTCCCCATTTATCACATCCGGACTCCGACTCGGAACGCCCGCAGCGACGACAAGAGGGCTGAAGGAAGCAGACTTTGACGTTGTAGCAGATGTGATCGCGAAGACAATTCTGGAAGGAGATGCACAGGCGGAAGCCTGCAGGAAACTTGTGAAAGCGCTGGTAGCCCGGTATCCGCTGAGCTGAGTGCGCGTACGGATTTTTTATGACAATCCCGGTTGAGGAGTAATACGGTCGTACATGAAAATACTTGACGCAATTTGGGACGGAACACTGGACACCCTGAAGCTGATTCCGTTCTTGTTTATCACATACCTGGTAATGGAGTGGGTTGAACATCGGACATCGGATCATACAAAAACAGCAATCAGAAAGGCCGGGCGCCTGGGGCCGCTTGCGGGAGGCGTTCTGGGAGTAATTCCACAGTGCGGCTTCTCCGCTGCCGCAGCCAGCCTGTATGCGGGGAGAGTGATAACCGCGGGAACCCTGATTGCAGTGTTTCTGTCAACGTCGGATGAGATGCTTCCGATCCTGCTGTCTGAACGGGCTGGAATCGGTTTTATCACAAAGGTCCTGATCGTGAAGGCACTCTATGGGGTGATCGCAGGATTTTTGGTGGATTTTCTGTTCAGAAAACTGAATGAAAGAAGAATCGGGGTTGGTATCCACGGAATTTGTACGCAGGAACATTGTCACTGTGAGAAGGGGATCGTCCGGTCAGCGATCAAGCATACTGTCAGCATCACATTCTTCATTCTGCTGATTTCTATTGTGCTGAATATCCTTCTTGCTATCGTAGGAACAGAGAATCTGTCGAACCTGGTTCTGAACCAGCCTGTAATCGGAGAAGTGCTTGCCGGTCTGATTGGCCTGATCCCGAACTGCGCGGCATCCATTGCGCTCACGCAGCTGTATCTGGAGGGGGTCATGAGTGCCGGAGCGATGGTTTCCGGGCTGATGGTAGGTGCGGGCGTCGGACTGCTTGTGCTGTTTCGGACAAACCGGCATACCAGGCAGAATATCCAGCTGACAATCCTTCTTTACATTCTGGGTGTTGCCGGAGGGTTGATTGTACAAGGGCTCCGGATATTCTGAACGTGGACGTTTGAAGGGAAAACAGACGGAACCGGAAATTCATGGAACGCTTTGTGCGCGTCCGGGAGGGCAGATAACGAATGGATTATATGGTACGGGCGGTTGCAGCAGATGAGTCAATCCGTGCATTTGCTGCGACAACAAGAGAGACAGCGGAATACGCTCGGCAGGCGCACAGAATGACGCCTGTCTGTACGGCAGCATTGGGACGGCTGCTCACTGGCACGGTCATGATGGGCAGCATGATGAAGGAGGACAAGGGGGTTCTGACAATTCAGGTAAAGGGAGACGGACCGATTGGCGCTCTCACAGCAACTGCCGATTCAAAGGGGCATGTAAAGGGATATGTGAATCACCCGGGAATAGAACTTCCATTGAAGGACAATGGTCATCTGGATGTTGGCGGAGCCGTCGGGGCAGGGACGCTGACCGTCATCCGGGACCTGGGATTGAGAGAGCCATATGTCGGAACCATCCGGATGCCAAGCGGTGAAATTGCGGAGGACCTGACCTATTACTTTGCAGAATCTGAGCAGGTGCCGAGCTCTGTCGGACTCGGGGTTCTGGTTGATACGGATCTCAGTGTCAGGCAGTCCGGCGGTTTTATCATACAGGTGATGCCTCAGGCGGACGGACAAGTCATTAACCAGCTTGAGACAGCACTCAGGTCAATGAAGTCTGTTACATCCATGCTCTCCGATGGCCTGACACCGGAGATGATTCTCAGCCAGGTGCTTGGAGAGCTTGATGTAAAGATTGAAGAGAAGATGCCAGTATCATTCTCATGTGATTGTTCAAAGGACCGTGTCAGGCATGTCCTGTCGACGCTGCAGATGAGCGATCTTGAGAGTCTGGCTGCAGATGACAAGCCGATCGATATTGCATGCAATTTCTGTGGGAAGTCCTACCGGTTTCATGCCGATGAACTCAGGGAAATGATAGAGAGACGGAAGGGCTGACAAGACACTGACTGATAAGCCGGTATCCGGATGATGAGGAAACCGGAAGAGGGGATCATTCATGTGGGATGGATTTATCAAGACAGCTGCTGTTACACCAAAGATCCGCGTTGCGGATGTTTCCTATAACGCGGAAGAGGTCATACGACTTGCCAGAGAGGCAGATGAAGAAGGCGCGAGGATTATTGTTTTTCCAGAGCTGGTTCTGACTGCTTACACATGTGGGGATCTGTTTCTGCAGGCGCCATTGATCCGGAAGGCTGGCAGGGCGCTTCTTGATGTCGCACACAGGACAGCGGACCTGAAGGCACTGATCTTTGTCGGGCTTCCCGTTGAGATTTGCGGAAAGCTGTATAATACTGCAGCTGTACTTCAGGGAGGAAAGATTCTTGGGCTTGTTCCGAAGCGATCGCTCCCTAATTACAATGAATACTACGAGGCCAGATGGTTTCATCCCGGCATTGAGGCAGTCACGGAGATTTCATTCTTCGGACAGACGGTCCCGTTTGGCATGAACCTGCTGTTCCGGTGTATGCCGGAAGAGGAAGGATTACAGGATGCGGAGGCTGAGTCATCCGGGAGTCTTGCAGACCTGGTGGTCGGCGCAGAACTCTGCGAGGACCTGTGGACTCCTGATCCGCCATGCACCGGAGCTGCGATGGCAGGCGCCAACCTGATTGTGAACTTATCGGCATCGGTCGAAGTGACAGGCAAGAATGTTTACAGAGAACAGCTGGTTTCGATGACCTCCGCCAGGCTGATCGCAGGCTATGTCTATGCCAGTGCGGGAGAGGGAGAATCCTCACAGGATCTTGTTTTTGGCGGGCAGAGAATGATCTGTGAGAATGGGACGATGCTCGCGAACTCCGGCAGATTTACATGCGGAATTACGTATGCAGAGCTTGATATAGACAGGCTTATGGCGGAGCGCAGGAGGATGACGACCTACCCTTCGGAACCGTCTCCGGCTTACAGAGTGGTTCCGTTTACCCTGAAGATGGAAAGAACAGTTCTGACGAGAACCTATAACAGGAGGCCATTTGTTCCGGATGTGCAGGCTGACAGGGAACGCAGATGTGAGGAGATCCTGACAATCCAGGCGTTGGGACTGAAGAAAAGGATTGAGCATGTGCACAGCAAGGCGGCTGTGATTGGAATATCGGGGGGCCTTGATTCGACACTGGCGCTGCTTGTGACTGCCCGTGCCTTCGACCTGCTTTCCATGGATCACAGTGGGATTCTTGCTGTCACGATGCCAGCATTCGGAACGACGGACAGGACATATCACAATGCGGTTGAGATGTCAAAGACGCTTGGCTGTACGTTGAAAGAAATCAATATCAAAGAGGCAGTGCAGGTTCATTTCCGGGATATCGGACATGATCCGTCAGTGACGGATGTAACATATGAAAACGGACAGGCAAGGGAGCGGACACAGATTCTGATGGACCTTGCCAATCAGTATGGCGGAATGGTGATCGGAACAGGGGATATGTCTGAGCTGGCGCTCGGATGGGCGACTTACAATGGCGACCATATGTCCATGTACGCAGTCAACTGTTCGGTTCCGAAGACACTTGTCAGGCATCTTGTACAGTATGTTGCAGATACCTGCGGGGATCAACGGCTGCAGGAAACCCTCCTGGATGTTCTTGACACGCCTGTGAGTCCTGAGCTGCTTCCGCCGAAAGATGGGAAAATCGCACAAATTACAGAGGATCTGGTCGGACCATATGAGCTGCACGACTTTTTCCTGTACTATGTCCTGAGGTTCGGATTTGATCCGTTGAAAATCTACAGACTGGCGAAGCTTGCGTTCAGGGGAATCTATGAGGATAATGTCATCCTTAAGTGGGAGAAGACATTCTACTGGAGGTTTTTCTCACAGCAGTACAAGCGGTCCTGCATTCCGGACGGGCCGAAGGTCGGGTCTGTTGCATTGTCCCCGCGAGGGGATCTGAGGATGCCGTCAGATGCGGTGGTTTCAGTCTGGCGGGAAAAACTGGATCTTCTCTGAGATGAAGCGGCAGAACGGCAGAAATGGAGGATGAGGGAGGTAGGTCATGATGGTCAAATCGGATATTGAGATTGCTCAGGCTGCTGAAATAAAGCCGATCCGGGAGATTGCGGAAAAACTTGACATAGATGAAAAATATCTGGATTTCTATGGAAAGTATAAAGCGAAGATCGACAACAGGCTGCTGAAAGATCGGAAAGATAAACCGGATGGGAAGCTGATCCTCGTGACAGCCATTACACCGACACCGGCTGGTGAAGGGAAGACGACGACCTCTGTTGGTCTGGCAGACGGGCTTTCTGTGATCGGAAAGAAAGCCTGTGCGGTTCTCAGAGAACCATCGCTTGGACCGGTATTCGGACTCAAGGGCGGCGCGGCAGGCGGTGGATACGCACAGGTTGTTCCGATGGAGGATATCAACCTTCATTTCACAGGAGATTTCCACGCGATCGGTGCAGCAAACAATCTGCTCGCGGCCATGATTGATAACTCAATCTACCACGGCAATCCCCTGAACATAGATCCGAGAAAGATTACCTGGAAAAGATGTGTGGACATGAACGACCGTCAGCTGCGATTTATTGTTGACGGATTGGGCGGAAAAGCCAATGGAATACCCAGAGAGGATGGATACGATATTACGGTTGCCTCGGAGGTGATGGCAGTATTGTGTCTTTCCTCTGATCTTTCAGATTTGAAGAAAAGACTTTCAAAGCTGATTGTTGGATATACCTATGGAAAGCTTTCGGAACAGAAGCCTGTGACGGCGGGGGATCTGCATGCGGAAGGCGCAATGGCGGCGCTTTTGAAGGATGCAATCCGCCCCAATCTGGTTCAGACACTGGAGCATACGCCGGTGATCATCCATGGCGGACCGTTTGCAAACATTGCACATGGCTGCAACTCTGTGATCGCGACAAAGATGGGGATGAAGCTGGCGGATTACACCGTGACGGAAGCTGGTTTTGGCGCAGATCTGGGAGCTGAGAAGTTTCTGGATATCAAGTGCAGGAAAGCCGGGATACATCCGGATGCGGTGGTAGTGGTGGCGACCGTACGCGCGCTCAAGATGCATGGAGGGAAGGCAAAGGACCAGCTTGGCGAGGAGGATCTTCAGGCACTGAAGGAAGGGCTTCCGAACCTGCTCCGTCATGTCAGTAATATCCGGGATGTTTTTGGATTGCCCTGCGTGGTCGCGTTGAATGCATTTCCGACAGATACACAAAAAGAGTGGGAGCTGGTCGAAACAGAATGCAAAAAGCATGGCGTGAAGGTCGTCCTGTCTGAGGCATGGGCAAAGGGCGGGGAAGGCAGCAAGGTGCTTGCACAGGAAGTCGTCAGACTGTGTAAAGAGCCGAATCATTTCCGGTACGCCTATGAGCTTGAGGGAACGATTGCAGAGCGGATTGATCAGATTGTCCGAACGGTCTACAGGGGAGACGGTGCACTGCTGAATGATGCTGCGGTAAAGGAGGCAGCACAGATTGAGCGAATGGGCTTCGGGGATCTTCCTGTCTGTATGGCAAAGACACAGTATTCATTTTCAGATGACCCGAAGAAACCTGGAGCTCCGGAGCATTTCCAGGTGACAGTCCGCAGCCTCAGGGTGAATGCCGGAGCCGGGTTTATCGTGGCACTGACCGGTGACATTATGACGATGCCCGGTCTGCCGACACATCCGGCAGCAGAGAATATTGATGTTGATGAAAACGGAAAGATCACTGGGCTGTTCTGAGGTAGTGTGATGAGATTTCGTCCCTGTATCGATATCCATAACGGGAAAGTAAAGCAGATTGTGGGAGGTTCGCTCAGAGATGACGGAAACTGTGCCATAGAGAATTATGTGGCGGAGAAGTCAGCGGCGGATTTTGCACGTTTTTATCACAAGGATCACCTGAAGGGCGGCCATATCATCCTTCTGAATCCGGCTGGGTCGTCATATTACGAGGCAACAAGAAGCGCAGCGCTCGAGGCGCTTCATGCTGAACCGGGAGATTTCAGCCTTGGAGGAGGAGTGACTCCGGAGAACGCCTGGGACTATCTGAATGCGGGAGCGTCTCACGTCATTGTAACTTCATATGTTTTTTCAGATGGACGGTTTAACCGTCATCACCTTGACCAGATGGTTTCAGCGGCAGGGAAAAAACATCTGATTCTGGACTTGTCATGCAGACGGAAGGATGATGGATTTTATATCGTTACAGATCGGTGGCAGAAGTGGTCGGATGTGAAGCTGAGTGTTGATATCCTGAGACAGCTGTCCGAATTCTGCGATGAATTCCTCATCCATGGAGTGGATGCGGAGGGGAGGCAGAGTGGGCCGCAGCTGGAACTGGTCGAAATAATTGCAGCGGCGTGCGCAGGGGAAAAGCAGCGTCTCTTTCCGGTCACATATGCAGGCGGGATCGGAAGCTTTCAGGACCTTGAAGCAGTCCGGAACCATGGGAAAGGCATGGTCGATGTGACGATCGGAAGTGCGCTGGACTTATTTGGGGGCAGAATGGAGTATCGGAGCGTTCTTGAGATGTGCGGAGGGGGAACAAGATAATCAGCACTGTAGTTCAGCCGCCGGAAGGCCTTTTTTCGAGCAGAAATTATTTTTGATAACAGCAGATGAGCGATGAATATGACAGGTAATCCAGAAGAACTGAAGGTCAACAGACGGGAAATCTACAGATATCTGGGAATTCGAAACGGAGAACCGGATCAGGCAACAAAGGCGTTGGTGGAGAGTGTTCTCAAAGAGCTGACAGATAACGTCCAGCTGAGAGAGTTTCATCAGATGTTTCCACTGCATGTTCCGCAGGACGAGTTTCATACAATTGATCTGACCTGTTTCCGAACACACAGCCGCAGCCTGGAGAAAAACCTGAGAGGATGCAGCGATATCATTGTGATGGCCGCTACAATAGGGACGAAGGTCGACCTGCTGCTGCACAGGTACAGCCTGACAAATGCAAGCCGGGGTGTTGTAATGCAGGCGGCGTCGGCGGCCATGATCGAAGCGTGGTGCAATCTGACGAACGATGCCATCAGGACAGAGGTGGCAGGCAGGGGGCTGTATCTCAGACCGCGGTTTTCGCCGGGCTATGGAGATTTCCCGCTTGACAATCAGCGGGATATTTTTCAGGCGCTTCAGGTTGAAAAGAGAGTCGGAATCGCATTGACCGAGTCCCTGCTGATGATTCCAAGCAAGTCGGTAACGGCTGTGATTGGGGCGGGAAGAGATCATTTGCCTTGCGTCAGAGAAGGATGTGAGGCGTGCAGCAAGGCGGACTGCCTCTATCGCAGAAATCCGGCAGCCGTATAAGCACACGGCGGAACGATGAATTCATATTCTACAGGGGGCTTTCATCCAGTCCCGGGGACAGGAGTGCATATGGATATACGCAGAGCGATGAAGGAACGGATCATCCTGTTTGATGGGGCGATGGGCACGATGCTCCAGAAGGCGGGAATCGGGCTGGGAGAACTTCCGGAGTCGTGGAACCTGCTGCATCCGGATACAGTCATTCGGATTCACAAGGATTACCTGGATGCAGGAGCGGACATTATCAGTACCAACACATTCGGAGCGAACCGGCTGAAGATCCGGGGAGATGAATGTACACTGAGCCAGGTTGTCAAGGGAGCCTTCGACTGCGCACACAAGGCAGTTCAGCAGGCTGGACACGGACTGGTTGCGCTTGATCTGGGGCCGACCGGAAGACTTCTGAAACCGATGGGAGATCTCGACTTCGAGGAAGCTGTCTCAATTTATGCAGAGGTGGTGGAGCTTGGTGTTCAATATGGAGCGGATGCAATCCTGATTGAGACGATGAGCGACATGCATGAGCTCAAGGCAGCTGTTCTGGCTGCAAAGGAACACTCCTCCCTGCCCGTATTTGCAACTTGTGTTTTTGACGAATCCGGGAAGATGCTGACAGGCGGAACTCCGAAAGCGGTTGTTGCAATGCTGGAGGGGCTGCACGTAGATGCACTTGGGACGAACTGTTCGCTTGGCCCGAGACAGATGCTGAAGACAGCAAGGGAACTGCTTCGATATGCATCTGTTCCTGTTATCTGCACACCGAATGCAGGACTGCCGAGATCAGAGAACGGAGAAACGGTCTATGATGTCGGACCTGAGGAATTTGCGGAGGATATCGCTGCCCTTCTTGACACCGGGGTGTCTGCGGTCGGCGGATGCTGCGGCACGACCCCGGCTCACATACGGGCTGTAAAAAAAGTGGCTCAGGGACGGAAAGCTCCATCCATCGTTCAGAAACAGGAGACAATCGTTACCTCGTACGCAGTTGCACAGACAATCGGAAAACGGCCGGTCATTGTCGGAGAAAGGATCAATCCGACCGGAAAAAAGAAGATGGCACAGGCTCTCCGGGATCAGAACTATAGTTATATCCTTGACATGGCACTTGAACAGCAGGGGAAGGGTGCCCATATTCTGGATGTCAATGTCGGGGTACCGGGAACAGATGAGACAAGCGCACTCTGTGAAACAATCCGACAGATTCAGAGCATTTCGGAGCTGCCGCTTCAGATCGACACATCCAGCATCCAGGCCATGGAAGCAGCGATGCGGATCTACAACGGAAAGCCGATGGTGAATTCTGTATCCGGGAAAAAGGAGAGCATGGATGCAGTCTTCCCGCTGGTAAAAAAATATGGCGGTGTTGTTGTAGCCCTGGCTCTTGATGAGAACGGTATTCCAGACACGTCAGAAGGGCGTGTCAGAGTAGCAGGAAAAATTCTCGAGGAAGCGAAGAAATACGGAATTCCGGAAAAGGATATTATCATCGACTGCCTCTGCATGACAGTAAGTGCTGATCCCAGAGGGGCGCTGGTGACGCTTGACACCTTGAAGAGGGTTCAGGAGGAACTGAATGCAAAGACAATCCTTGGTGTTTCCAACATTTCATTCGGACTCCCGCAGCGGGCGTTCATGAACCAGGCCTTCTTTACAATGGCGCTGCAGAATGGACTGAATGCTGCGATTATCAATCCTTGTTCAGAGGGAATGAAGGGGGCCTATGACGCATACCTGGTGCTGGCAGCAGAGGATGAGAACTGCGGTGCATACATCAGTACCTATGCTGATTTCAAACCAGCGCTTCCGAGGGGAGCTGTGTGGGAGGAAGACCTGAGAGAAATCCTGAAAGAGGGAAACAACCCGAATTTCGATTTGCCTGCAGTTCAGGCTGGAAAAAAGACAAAAAAGGAGCAGGGGTATTTAAACGACAGTGGAGAGCTGACAGGAAATCCAGATGCTGCCCGGCTGATCCAGTGTATCCGGAAGGGACTTCGGGAGGAGGCACAAAAGTGTGCGGAAGACCTATTGCAGTCCCGGGAGGCTCTGGAGATCATCAACCACTGCATGATTCCGGCATTGAATGAGGTTGGGAAGGATTTTGAGCACGGGAAAGTGTTTCTTCCGCAGCTTTTGATGAGCGCTGAAGCCGCAAGAGGAGTATTTGCGGTATTGAAAGAGAAGATGGAAGCCTCCGGGCAGGGAGGAAACAGGCGTGGGAGCGTGATTCTTGCGACTGTGAAGGGAGATATCCATGATATTGGGAAAAATATCGTAAAAGTGCTCCTGGAGAGCTACCGGTTTGATGTGATTGATCTGGGCAGGGATGTTCCGCCGGAGACGGTTGTGGAGACTGCAGTCAGGCGGAAGGTCCGGCTGGTCGGGCTTTCTGCTCTTATGACGACAACCGTCGCAAACATGGAGGAGACCATACGTCAGCTTCATGAGAAGGCGCCGGATGTGAAAATCATGGTAGGAGGCGCTGTGATGACAGAAAATTATGCAGCTTCTATTCATGCGGACCGCTATTGCAAGGATGCGATGGTCTCTGTTCAATATGCGGAAGAAGTTCTGGGATAACGGAAATTGTGAAATATGCCAGTCTTCAAATTGACATGTTGTTCACACACGTTCGCTGTAGTATAATAATTGTAAGAAAATTCTCCAAAGGAGGCTGTGCTTATGAGATTTACAATCAGCGGAAAAAATATTGATGTGACAGAATCCATGAGAAGGTCCGTCATGGAAAAACTCGGAAAGCTGGAGCGCTACTTTACAGAGGATACACAGGTCATCGTCACGATGAGTGTTGAGAAGGACCGCCAGAAGATCGAGGTGACCATCCCGATGCGGGGAACCGTCATCAGATCTGAACAAGTATCGAATGATATGTATGTTTCGATTGATCTGGTGGAGGAAGTGATTGAACGGCAGCTTCGAAGATATAAGCAGAAGCTCATCGAAGGACACCGGGATGGAAGCTTCAGAAGAGAGTTTATTGAGAAGGAGGCAGAGCCGGTCGAGGAGATCCGGATTGCCCGTACAAAGAAGTTTGATATCAAACCGATGTATCCGGAGGATGCCTGTGTTCAGATGGAGCTGCTCGGACACAGCTTCTACGTTTTCCGCAATGCGGAGACAGACGAAACCAATGTTGTCTACAAACGCAAGGGCGGGACATATGGTCTGATTGAACCGGAGGATTAACAAACGCTGAGTGACAGATGAGATGACTGCCGGCTTCGTTCCCATTTGACAGAAGGAACAGAGTCGGCAGTTTCTGTCACAGCCTGTTCACATGTCATATCATTTTCTGTCAAATATTGTCACGTCTGCCTCCCATATGTTAGAATAAAACAGATTAGGTTCATTGAATATGTAAATGGAAGCAGCCGGGGAGCAATTGCGGGGCCGGCGGTCAAAGGAGCAGACAATATATGGGATTCGCAGATAAGATTTTCGGTACACATTCTGACCGGGAATTAAAAAGGATCATGCCGCTTGTAAACAAGGTCGAAGCACTTCGGCCGGCGATGCAGGCTCTGTCAGATGCTGAGCTGAAGGCCAAGACGGATGAGTACAGGAAACGTTATCAGAATGGGGAGACACTTGATCAGCTTCTGCCTGAAGCATTTGCAACTGTCAGGGAAGCTGCAAAAAGAGTGATTGGTCTTGAACCATACCGCGTACAGATCATCGGTGGAATTATTCTCCATCAGGGGCGTATTGCGGAGATGAAGACGGGTGAAGGAAAGACCCTCGTCTCCACGCTTCCGGCTTACTTGAATTCCCTGACTGGTCAGGGCGTTCATATCGTGACGGTGAACGATTATCTGGCAAAGCGTGACCATGACTGGATGGCGCCGGTTCATGAGTTTCTTGGAGTGTCCTGTGGCGTAATTCAGAATTCGATGGAATCACAGGAGAGACGCGCAGAGTATGCGAAGGACATCACATATGTAACGAATAACGAGGATGGATTTGACTATCTTCGTGACAACATGGTTATTTATAAGGACAGACTGGTTCAGAGAGAGCTGAATTATGCCATCATCGACGAGGTCGACTCTGTCCTGATTGATGAAGCAAGAACGCCTCTGATTATTTCCGGTCAGAGTGGAAAGTCGACAAAGCTGTACGAGGTTTGTGATGTGCTGGCTGGCCAGCTTCAGAAGGGGGAGGCAAGCGGCGAAGTCACGAAGATGACCGCTATTATGGGCGAGGAAATCACTGAGACAGGTGATTTCATTGTGAATGAGAAGGACAAGATCGTCACTCTGACTCAGCAGGGAATTGAGAAGTGTGAGAAGTTCTTCCATATTAACAACCTGTCTGACCCGGAAAATATTGAGATTCAGAACAATATCATTCTTGCACTCCGTGCACATAATCTGATGTTCCGTGATCGTGATTATATCGTGAAGGATGACGAAGTCCTGATTGTCGATGAGTTCACAGGACGTGTACTTCCGGGAAGACGGTATTCTGACGGCCTTCACCAGGCAATAGAGGCGAAGGAGCACGTCAAGATCAAGAGAGAGTCGAAGACACTCGCAACCATCACATTCCAGAACTTCTTCAACAAATACGCAAAGAAGGCCGGTATGACCGGTACAGCGCTCACAGAGGAAGAGGAGTTCAGAGACATCTACGGAATGGATGTCATTGTCATCCCGACAAATAAGCCGGTTATTCGAAAAGACCTGGACGATGCTGTCTATATGACAAAGAAGGAAAAGTACAAGGCAGTCGTTGAGCGGATCAAGGCAGCTCATGAGAAGCATCAGCCTGTCCTGGTCGGCACGATCACGATTGAGGTTTCCGAGCTTCTCTCAGACATGCTGCGCAGGGAGGGGATCCCGCATAACGTGCTGAATGCGAAATTCCATGAACAGGAGGCAGCCATCATCAAGGATGCCGGTATTCATGATGCGGTCACCATTGCAACCAATATGGCAGGCCGTGGTACCGATATCAAACTGGATGAGGAGGCGAAGAATGCCGGCGGCCTTCTTGTAATCGGGACGGAGCGGCATGAGTCCCGACGGATCGATAACCAGCTGCGTGGCCGTTCCGGCCGTCAGGGGGACCCTGGTGAGTCCCAGTTCTACATTTCCCTGGAGGATGACCTGATGCGGCTGTTTGGCTCTGATAAGATGATGAGCACATTCAGGGCACTTGGCGTTCATGAGGGTGAGCAGATTCAGCATAAGATGCTGTCCAATGCAATTGAAAAGGCACAGAAAAAGATCGAGTCGAATAACTTTGCGATCAGAAAGAACCTGCTGGAGTATGACCAGGTCAATAATGAGCAGCGGGAGATCATCTACGCAGAGCGTCGCAAGGTCCTGGATGGCGACAACATGAAGGCTTCGATTATGAAAATGATCGAGGATTGTGTCAATGAGGGTGTGGATCGCGTTGTGAGTGATGAGAAGAGCTCCGGCGAGGACAAGCCGGATCTGGAGGAGCTCAATAATCTGATCTGCCCGGTCATTCCACTTTCGCCGATTACGGAGGAAACAATAAAGGGACAGTCCGCGCGTGAGCTGAAGGAAAAGCTGATCAGGGAAGCAGATGACCTTTATGAGGCGAAGGAGAAGGAGCTGACGGATGCTGGCGCTGATATTCGCGAAATCGAGCGTGTCGTCCTGCTGAAGTCTGTGGATACACACTGGATGAACCATATCGATGATATGGATCAGCTGCGGCAGTCGATCGGGCTTGCAGCATACGGACAGAAGGATCCGCTTGTCCAGTACAAGATGATCGGATACGATATGTTCAATGAGATGACAACCTCCATCCAGAATGATACGCTGAAGATGATGTTCCATGTTCAGGTACAGCAGAAGGTGGAGCGCGAGGAGGTCGCCAAGGTAACCGGTACGAATCGGGATGATTCCGCACAGAAACAGCCGGTGAAGCGCAAGGCTAAAAAGATTTACCCGAATGACCCCTGCCCGTGCGGGAGCGGCCTGAAATACAAACAGTGCCATGGAAGAAAGCCCGTCTGATACGGAAAGCCTGGACCAGTATCTGAAGCCAGAAGGCAGAGACAAGCCTGGCTGGATTGCTATGCGCAAAGGAAAGAGAGATTGACAAGTGGTCGAATTAGACGATCTGAAGACGAAACTGAAAACATATGAGCAGCCGCTCGCGGAGATGAAAAGTTCACTCGATCTTGAAAACAAGGAAAAACGAATCGAGGAACTTCACATGACGATGTCTGAACCGGATTTCTGGACGAATACAGAGAAGGCGACCAGAACCCAGAAGGAGCTCGGTGCGCTTCAGAATGACATCGCGGATTACAAGAAGCTCAGTGGACAGTATGAGGAGCTGATGTTGCTGATTGACATGGCCAATGAGGATGAGGATGCATCTGTCATTGATGATGTAAGAGAAAGCGAGCAGGAATTCGAAGAGAATTTCGATTCTGTCCGAATCCGCACGCTGCTCTCCGGCCAGTATGACAACAGCAACGCGATTGTTACCCTGCATTCCGGAGCCGGCGGGACAGAAGCCTGTGATTGGTGCAGTATGCTCTTCAGAATGTACTCACGCTGGATTGAGCGGCATGGGTTTTCGATGGAAGTGCTTGATTCGCTGGAAGGTGACGAGGCAGGGCTGAAGTCGGTTACCTTCCAGGTGAATGGTGAGAATGCCTATGGACTTTTGAAGTCGGAGATGGGCATCCACCGCCTGGTTCGGATCTCACCGTTTAATGCAGCAGGAAAACGCCAGACGTCCTTTGTATCCTGTGATGTCATGCCGGATATCGAGGAAGATGTAGATATTGAGATTCGCCCGGAGGATATCAGAATCGATACATACCGTTCAAGCGGAGCCGGCGGACAGCATATCAACAAGACGTCGTCTGCGATTCGAATTACGCATTATCCGACCGGCATTGTTGTCACCTGCCAGAATGAGCGCTCCCAGTTCCAGAATAAAGCGAAGGCAATGCAGATTCTGAAATCGAGACTTTACATGCTGAAGCTGGAGGAGAATGAGGAGAAGGCAGCAGATATCCGCGGAGAGGTCAAGGATATTGCATGGGGATCCCAGATTCGCTCTTATGTCTTCCAGCCATATACAATGGTGAAGGACCTGAGAACAGGCTATGAGACCGGGAATGTGCAGGGCGTAATGGATGGCGATCTGGATCCATTTATCAATGCGTACCTGAAGTGGGACAGCCTGGGCAGACCGGATCGGAAGGCTCAGGCAGCGGACTGAGCCTGCAGGCAGGATGACAGAATTTGAAAAGACAGCAGAAATACAGCAGGAATACAGCAGAAACACGATAAATAGGAAGTCAGACCTTTGGCTTTCGGGGGAGTTCATCTGAAAAGAGAATAGCCGACCGGAGCTGAAGGTCTTTTTTACAGGCGGCAGTCTGCAGCCAGAAAAGGAGAAACTATGGGAATTATTCGTGCGGCAGTTGGTTCTGTGTCAGGAGCGCTGAGAGACCAGTGGAAGGACGCGGTAGAACCCGTTGATATGGGGGCTCAGACGCTTTTTACAAGAGGCCTGCAGAAAAAAGGACAATCTTATATGAAGGGCGGAGAGGTGATCTCCAATGGCTCTGTCATCCATGTCTACGACAACCAGTTTATGCTTCTGACAGACGGAGGGAAGATCATCGACTATTCTGCAGAGCCTGGGTATTTTGTGGTGGATAATTCATCACAGCCGTCTCTGTTTCAGGGAGAGATCAAGAAAAGTCTGAAGGATGTATGGGAACGTTTCAAGTTTGGAGGGACAACACCGCAGAACCAGAGAGTTTATTATATCAACCTGCAGGAGATCAAGGGGATTCGCTTTGGAACCAGGAATGCGATCAATTATTTCGACAGTTTCTATAATTCAGAATTGTTCCTGAGAGCGTTTGGCAGTTACTCGATCCGGATCACCAATCCGCTTCTGTTCTATGCAAACTGTGTGCCGAGGAATGCATCCCACGTTGAAGTGGAGGATATCAACGAGCAGTTCCTGAACGAGTTCCTTGAAGCACTCCAGACGGCAATCAATAAGATGAGCGCCGATGGAGTCAGGATCTCCTATGTGGCCGGCAAGGGGACGGAGCTTTCCAGGTACATGGCGGATGCTCTCGACGAGAGTTGGACAAAGATAAGGGGAATTGAGATTGTATCGGTAGGGATTGGAAGTATCTCCTACGATGAACAGTCGCAGAAGCTGATCAATATGCGCAATCAGGGCGCCATGATGCAGGATCCGACCATCCGGGAAGGCTTTGTGCAGAGTTCGATTGCGCAGGGGCTGCAGTCTGCAGGATCGAACCCGGCAGGCGCAGGGGCAGCCTATATGGGAATGGGATTTGGCATGCAGTCGGCAGGTGCTTTTTCTCAGTCTGCAAGCCAGATGAATCTGATGCAGATGCAGATGAACCAGGCAGGCGGACAGAATCCGTACGGACAGCAGAATCCATATCAGCAGCCGGGGCAGTATGCACAGAACACACAGGGCAGCCAGCAGGCATCGGGAGCTCCGGCAGGAGCTCGTGCCAAGCAGCCAGGAGAATGGTTCTGCCCAAACTGCGGGCATCTGAATGCCGGAAAGTTCTGCACGGAGTGCGGAACAAAAAAACCGGAGTAACTGAAAGGATGAGGCGGCCGGGATGAACCGGAAGAAGGAGTGCTTGTATGGCAACGATTACATATAAGTGTCCCAATTGCGGCGGCGGACTGAGGTTTGATCCGAAGCTGCAAAAGTTCAAGTGCGATTTCTGTCTGTCAGAGTTTACCCAGGAGGAATTGGAAAAGCTGACACCGCAGCAGGCAGGAGATCAAACAGTTTCAGAAGAGGAAGCCGCATATCTCGGACAGAAGGAGAAAGAGCCATCCACTGAAGGAAAGAATGAGGGCCAGACGGGGGCGGTTCTGTATACCTGCCCAAGCTGCGGTGCGACCGTGATCACGGATGAGACAACCGCTGCGACCTTCTGCTATTATTGCCACAATCCGATCGTTCTGGAAGGGAAGCTGTCGGGGAAATATCTGCCGGACAGACTGATCCCATTCAAGTACGATAAAAAGAAAGCGGAAGAGATTTTTCTGGACTATGTCCATCATAAACGCTTCGTGCCGAAGGCTTTTTTCACAAAAGACCAGGTTGAGAAGCTGTCAGGCGTGTATTATCCGTTCTGGGTATATCATGCTTCCGCTGATGGACAGATGAGTGCAGCTGCAAACCGAATTCGGACATGGGTGACAGGCGACATGGAATACACAGAAACCAGGGTATTCCATGTGGAGAGAGGCGGACAGATTGACATTCAGAATCTGTCCAGAAATGCACTTCAGGAAAGTGATAAAAATCTGATCAATGCGGTTATGCCATTCCGGCTTGGAGAGGCAAAGCCATTTACCATTGGTTATCTGCAGGGATTTGTTGCCCAGAAGCGGGACATCGAGTCGGAACAGATCGCAAAAGAGATGCAGGACAGGGCAAAACGATATGCAGAGCATGCTCTGGAGAGGACGATGGAGGAATATTCAGTTGTCACTGGAAAACAATCGTCCTTCAGCATAAAGTCGGAGCAATATGCATACATGCTTCTCCCGGTCTGGCTGCTGACATATAAGGCTCTGGACGGAGCAAAATATTACTTTGCCATGAATGGTCAGACAGGGGAAATACATGGAAGGCTTCCGGTCGACATGGTGAAGCTGTCGGCTTTTGCCGGGGCACTCGGAGGGAGCCTGTTTGTGATTGTCCTGGCACTGTTATATTTTCTGATGTGAGGAGGACTGTCCATGAATATCAGAAAAAACAGAGAAGACAGCATTTTCAGGCTGGGGACGATATTTTTCCTGCAATTGGCTGCAGCAGTCCTGGTCATTTCGGGCGTGCACAGCGCGAATGCATTCGGAGCAGAGCCGGAGGAGAAAACTGAGCTGATCTATGCATCCGGAAGCCGGCTGGCCAGTGTGGAGGATCGCGCGCAGCTGCTGACGGAAGAGGAAGAGACAGAGCTGCTCAAGCAGGCAGCAGAGCTCTCCCAGAAGACCGGATATGAGCTTCGACTTGTCACAACAGATCAGACGGAAGGAAAGACAACGCAGCAGTTTGCGGAGGCGTACTTTGAGTCCCTGACGGATGATGGCCCGGAAACAGCAAGCGGAGCCAGCTATGTCATTGACATGGATAACCGTCAGATATACATTGCAACCTATGGCGGTCTGCAGTATTATCTGACAGATGCAAGGGTCGATACACTATTGGATCATGCGTATGAGTATGTCAGCGAAGGGGAATACGATCAAACATTCGAGAGTATGCTGAAGGACACAGGCCGGTATTACAGGAAGGGAATCCCGGATGGAACTCGGATCGTAAACCAGGATACAGGGGAAGTGACCGTTTACCATAAGCCGAAGACCGTTACGCCTGTCAAGATCCTGATTTCTCTTCTGGCAGGGACAGCCGGTTTTCTGGCATTTTTCGCATCTGTGAAGAGCGCGTACTCCATGAAGGGAATTTCGGGAGACGGGTTTTCGGAGAGAGATCAGGTTGGGCTTACCCTGAAAAGACGAGATGACAGGCTTGTAAATCAGTTTGTAACCTCCAGGAAGATCCCTAGAAATGATGGCGGCGGAGGGTCATCCGGCGGCGGAACAACGTCAACGCACACGACATCAGGTGGCTATTCGGCAGGCGGAGGCGGAAGAAGTTTCTGAAGATGCAGAATGAGCAGAAAAAGTATTATGTAGTGACACAGAATGCAATTCCGGAGGTCCTGTTGAAGGTTGTGGAGGTGAAAAGACTCCTGGAGGGAAAGAACCCACCTTCAGTGATGGAGGCAACCGATCAAGTTGGAATTTCGAGAAGCTCCTTTTACAAATATAAGGATGATATATTTGAGTTCCATGAGAATGTAAGGGGAAAGACCATCACATTTCTGATCGAAATGAGGGATGAGCCGGGGCTTTTGAGCGATGTACTGATGATTGTCGCCAAATCAAGAGCAAACATTCTGACAATCCATCAGTCTATCCCGGTATCGGGAATGGCTTCGACGTCGATCAGTGTTCAGGTGATGCCTGAGACCGGGGATGTGACGGAGATGATGGACCAGATCGATGCGATGGATGGGGTAAAGTCGCTGAGAATTCTCGGAGCAGAATAGACAGACAGTTGACAGATATCAGGAGGAGAAGTGACATGAATATCGTTTGCCTGGACCTTGAAGGAGTACTTGTGCCGGAGATATGGATTGCATTCTCTCAGGCGAGTGGAATTCCCGAGCTGAAGCGGACGACTCGTGACGAACCGGATTATAATAAGCTGATGCAGTGGAGACTGGGTATTCTCCGGGAACATGGGCTGGGACTCCGCCAGATCCAGGATACAATTGCAACGATTGACCCGCTTCCGGGAGCCAGAGAATTTCTGGACAGACTTCGCGCTCAGACGCAGGTAATCATTATCAGCGATACATTCACACAGTTTGCTTCACCGCTGATGGAAAAACTTGGATGGCCGACGTTGTTCTGCAACACGCTCGAGGTTGCTCCGGATGGAATGATTACAGGATTCAGAATGCGGATTCCGGATTCCAAGCTGAATACAGTCAGGGCGCTTCAGTCTATCGGCTTTGATACCATTGCGTCCGGGGATTCGTTTAATGATCTTGCAATGATCAAGGCAAGCAAGGCGGGATTTTTATTCCGCACGACTGATCAGATCCGGAAGGATTATCCGCAGCTGCCGGCTTTTGAAACCTATGATGAATTGCTGGAGGGCATCCAGAAGGCCCTGGCAGAGTAATAGAAACAATCGTATGAAAAGAGGAATCCCGCTTCTATAAGGAGCGAGATTCCTCTTTTTTCTTGTTTTGCAGCTGCGGCTGGTATTGATGGAAAATCAAATACCGTATGGGTCACGCTGTCCGGACAGCTCTACATAAAAGAGCGCTTTTGTGACAGCTATGTATGGCTTGACGCAGATATAAGCTGTGCCAAGGGAGAGAATGGAAAGCACCCAGTAGCCAATGAAAGAAAGGTTCAACAGAAACAGCTGTATTCGGTGACCGTACATCATCTTCCGGCTTTCCTGGAGGCACTGCAGAAAACGATAGTCCTGATGGTCGATGAATAAGAACAGAGCCTGGTCATATAACAGATAAAACACGCCATAGAGCAATGCAGACAGCAGCAGGCAGAGGATGGCGATCCCCGCAAACTGAAGGTCTGATGAAAGCGAAAAACCAAACATGGAAGTCCTTGTCCCCTGAAGAAGAAATGCAAAAATCAGATAGACAAGGGGGAAGGCACACAGGTACTGTATGACGGTCAGAGCCATGGAAAGAAGCACCAGTCTTCCAGTGTGATAACGGAACCCGAGAAACAAGTCTCTGATTCTAGCGTGGCCTGTTCGCGCAATGTTCAGGGAAAGAAAGCAGTACCCGGTCTGCAGCAGTGTGGAGACAGCAAACAGGATCAATGAAATCAGCAGATTCAGAGAAGAACCGACAATATTTCTCCTGGAGGAAAAAGAAGCAAGGTCTCCGAGACAAAACAGGACTATGTTCAGAACACTTATGATGATGGAGGCAAACACAGCGAATGCGTAGCAATCGATCAAGATTGCACGGCTGCGGGCCTTCAGACTGGAACTGGTCATATCACACGGCCTCCGTTCAGTGTGGCAGAGACTTCATTTGCGCTCTGAGAATCTGTGCCAGACGGGGCAGTATCGGACGAGATACCGCTCTGCTTGTCCGCTCTGTACTGGCCTGACAGAATCTCCCGCAGGAGAGCCTCTCCGCTCTTGGATGACGCGTCGGTTGAACCATTCTCGGCATCTGGATCAGTGTAGTATTGGTAAAGCTGCTCCACCTCAGCACGAAGCTGTGGATTATGCATATATGTATAGACGGCAGACATTGTCAGAACAGTTGTCAGTATGGCAGCTGCACTTGCACAGGCTAGAGCAGCCTTGGCACGAGGGACAAGAGGACCATCGCCTCTCGAAATGAGTGCCAGGATGATTGAAACGGATGCGCATGGAAGCGATATAAAGAAAATCTGAAATGACGCAAAAGCGACAAGCGCCAGGACAAAGGATACTGTGACCATGGCAGATCGGTTATCAGAATGATTCATAAAGGGCCACCTCCCAGTATATTGAAATACAACAAGGGACTGCCTTGTTATTTATTTTCTATCTTAACACGCAGTTTTTTTATGAACAATCCGGATGGGGTTAATTCATGAAATCTTCACATCTCATCGCGAAAACGCACCAAAATGACATCCGTCCCCTTGCTTGACAAAGGGTTTTATCGAAAGGATAATAGGAACACTGGACAGAATTCCGGCGCCCAGCAGCAAAGGCGCAGACAGAATAAAGAATAAAATGAAAGGGCAGATATCAGAAAAGATGGCAGAGGTAGACCGTGTCAGTCAGGTTACAAATAATCGGTTTCTGAACTATTATGAGCTCAATACGACAGACCGGATTGGCAATCACAAGAAATATTATATGTGTTCAAGAAGAGAGTCGGCAGAAAAACTGGATCTGATGACCGGAGTCGACAGACCTGATGGTGTTGTCATGTTCGCTTTATACGGGGAGGACAGAGGCCGGGTGGTTCTGGTTCATCAATACAGATACCCGCTTGGCGCCTATATCTATGAACTGCCCGCCGGCCTTGTCGAGGAAGGAGAGCGGGTAGACGAGGCTGCTCTGCGCGAGATGCAGGAGGAGACTGGACTTGAGTTTCATCCTGTACTGTCTGGCTCCGGATATGAGCGGCCGTTTTATTCGTCGGCAGGAATGACAGATGAAAGCTGCTGTATGGTTTTTGGAACAGCCGGTGGGACAATCAGTCAGAGTGGTCTGGAGGATACGGAGCAGCTGGATGTGGTACTGGCAGACAGACAGGAGGCAGCACGGATTCTGAGGGAAGAGAATGTTGCAGCAAACTGTGCATTTATGCTGATGAATTTCATCAGTTCAGCAGATCCGCTTGCGTTTCTGCATCAGCGTGCCGGAGAGGGGCAGTTATGAAGAAGGTGGCAGAAGCATTCACTCCTGAGGATACGTTCAGACTCGGGTTTCAGATGGCGGAGAAAGCGGCTCCGGGAGATGTCATTGCGCTCCTGGGTGATCTTGGTGTTGGAAAAACTGTATTCACAAAAGGATTTGCAGCAGGTCTTGGCATACAGGAAGACATCAGTAGTCCGACATTTACCATCCTGCAGCTTTATGAGGAGGGACGGCTGCCGCTGTATCATTTTGATGTATATCGAATCAGCGACCCGGAGGAAATGATGGAAGTCGGGTGGGACGACTATGTCTATGGGAATGGCGTCTGCCTGATTGAGTGGGCAAACTTGATAGAAGACCTGATGGAGGAAATTCCGGACGGGAAGCTGAAACGTGTCACGATTGAAAAAAAACCGGAAAAGGGATTTGATTACAGAAAAATTACGGTAGAGGGATAAGAGATGAAAATACTCGCGATTGACTCATCTGGAATGCCTGCGTCAGCTGCCGTCGTGGAGGATGGGAAACTGATTGCGGCGTATACTGTGAATTATCAGAAAACGCATAGCCAGACCCTGCTTCCGATGATTGATGAACTTTCTCGTGCGATTGAACTGGATAAAACAACCCTGGGAGCAGTAGCTGTCTCAGGCGGACCGGGTTCCTTTACAGGATTACGGATTGGATCAGCAACAGCAAAGGGGATTGCGCTTGCATTGAAGATCCCGATCATCAATGTTCCGACATTAGAGGGACTCGCATCCAATTTCCATGGCTGCGGCGAGCTGATCTGTCCGATGATGGATGCCAGGAGGACGGAAGTATTTGCCGGGGTTTATACGTATCAGGATGATTTATCATCTGTCAGCCCGGATAAAACCTCACTGGTTGTCCTGATGGATCAGAAGCCTGTTTCAGTTGAAAAATTGTGTATCAAGCTGAATGAGATGGCAGAAAAGACCGGAAAGAGGCTGATTCTTCTTGGGGATGGATGCGTGAAATACCGTGACATTCTGAATGAGAAGCTGATGGTACCATACCGGATTGCTCCGTTGAATCTTCTTGAACAGAGGGCAGCATCTGTTGCATTGAGGGCGGAAGAGCTGCTGGCAGCCGGAAGGACAGAAACAGCGGAAGAACACAGGCCGATTTATCTCAGAGTTTCTCAGGCGGAGAGAGTCAGAAGCTGCAGACTTGCGGAAAAGAACCCCATCCGGATCAGACCCGCTGAGGAAAAGGATCTTCCACGGATTGCAGTGATGGAGAAACTATATTTTTCTCTGCCATGGAGTGAGAAGATGCTGCGGGAATCCCTGCATCAGGCGCAGTATACGATGCTGGTTGCCGAGGACTGCACAGATGGCGAGATTGCGGGGTATGTGACATTACTGAATGCTGCCGGGGAAGGCAACATCATGAACGTTGCAGTCTCGGATGCTATGAGAAGACAGGGGATTGCCGGAAAGCTGCTGACCGAGGTCATGCAGCGCGGAAGAGAAGAGGGGATCTGCGACTATACCCTTGAGGTGCGTAAAAGCAACAAGGCTGCTGTATCACTTTATGAAGGTCTGGGATTCCGGACAGAGGGAGTTCGGAAAGACTATTACGAACAACCCAGGGAGGATGCACTGATTATGTGGAAGAGGAAGGAAAACTGATCCATGCTTGATGTCTGTCTGCTCGGCTGCGGCGGAATGATGCCGCTGCCGTACCGCCATCTGACAAGTCTGATGGTGCGATATAACGGAAGCAGTCTTCTGATTGACTGCGGGGAAGGAACCCAGGTTGCGCTGCGCAAGAAGGGATGGAGCTTCAAGCCGATTGATGTCATCTGCTTCACTCATTTCCATGGGGATCACATCGGCGGACTTCCCGGTCTCCTTCTGACGATGGGAAACGCAGAGAGGACGAAGCCGCTGACACTGATCGGACCGAAAGGGCTGCCCCGGGTTGTGAATGCACTGAGAGTCATAGCACCGGAACTGCCATTTGAAATTCAATATGTGGAAATACAAGGGGATGAGCAGGAATTCACGCTGAATGGTTATCGCCTCAGGGCATTCAAGGTCAATCACAGAGTGCCCTGTTATGGATATACAGTGGAGCTGGACAGAAAGGGCCGGTTTGACCAGGAACGTGCAAAGCGAGAGAAAATCCCTCTGAAATACTGGAATCCGCTTCAGAAGGGGATGACGATAACCGCAGAGGATGGCAGGATTCTGACACCGGATATGGTGCTGGGACCGCCAAGAAAGGGGCTGAAGCTGACGTATACGACCGATACCCGGCCGACAGCCTCGATTGTCCGAAATGCGGAAAAAGCGGATTTGTTTATCTGTGAAGGAATGTATGGCGAAGAGGAGAAGCTGGCGAATGCAAAGGATCACAAGCATATGATGATCCGGGAGGCAGCTTCCTTGGCTGCGGATGCGGGGGTGAGAGAACTCTGGCTGACGCACTATAGTCCCTCACTGACACACCCGGAGCAGTATCTGAAGATGGCAGAGACGATTTTTCCACAGACAAAGTGCGGAAATGACGGGATGAGCTGCGAACTTGACTTTGAGGACTGAACGAAAGATGGAAGACACAAAAGAAATCAGAATATTGGGAATCGAAAGCTCCTGCGATGAAACAGCAGCTGCGGTTGTTGTCAATGGACGGGATGTGCGGTCCAATATCATTTCCTCACAGATTGATATCCATACGCTCTATGGCGGTGTCGTGCCGGAAATCGCTTCCAGAAAGCACATTGAGCGCGTCAGTCAGGTTGTGGAGAAGGCGCTTGAGGATGCACAGATGACACTCGATGATATCGATGCTGTCGGAGTGACCTATGGACCAGGGCTGATCGGCCCGCTGCTGGTCGGCGTATCTGCAGCAAAGGCGATTGCATGGGCAAAGGATCTGCCGCTTGTCGGGGTTCACCACATCGAAGGACATATCAGCGCAAACTACATTGAGAATAAAGAACTTGAACCGCCCTTCGGGTGTCTGATTGTTTCCGGAGGCCATACGCATCTCGTGCTGGTAAAGGACTACGGAGAATATGAGATCCTGGGGAAAACCTGCGATGATGCAGCCGGGGAGGCGTTCGACAAGGTTGCCCGTGCAATTGGCTTGGGCTATCCGGGAGGTCCCAAGATTGACAAAGTGTCCAGAGAGGGCGATGCGGACGCCATTGTGTTCCCACAGGGGAAGGTCAGAGGGTCGGAGTATGACTTTTCGTTCAGCGGCCTGAAAAGTGCGGTGCTGAACTATTTGAACGAATGCCGTATGAAGGGAGAGGAAATATGTGTACCGGACGTAGCGGCATCCTTTCAGAAGGCAGTGGTGGATGTGCTGGTTTCACATGCCATGAGGGCGGTTGAGGAGTTTCATTTCCGGAAATTTGCGATTGCCGGAGGAGTTGCGTCCAACAGTGCGCTGAGGCATGCGATGGAACAGGCCTGCCTTGAGAGGGGAGTAGCTTTCTACCGCCCGTCCCCGATCTTGTGTACCGATAATGCAGCTATGATCGGCGCTGCAGCATACTATGACTTCAAAAAAGGGATCCGCTCCGACTGGAGTTTGAATGCCATTCCAAATCTCAGACTTGGAGAAAGGTGATCGTATATGCAGAAACATGCAGCCGTCATTCTGTCTGCAGGAGCAGGCAGAAGGATGCATCAGTCGATGCCAAAGCAATATCTCAGCCTTTGTGGAAAGCCCGTGATTGCCTGGACAATCGAGGCATTTCAGCAGAGTCCTGACATTGATGAAATCGTACTCGTAACGGGACCGGACCAGGTCATGAAGTGCCGGGAAGAGATTGTGAAGCGGTATGGACTGACTAAGGTATCCAAGATCGTTCCGGGAGGGGAAGAGCGGGGAGATTCTGTATTATGTGGTCTCCGTGCACTGAGTGACGATATTTCCTGCGTGCTGATTCATGACGGGGCAAGGCCGCTTGTCAGCCAGGAAGTGATTGCACGTGCGGCAGAAGCTGCTGCTTCATATGGGGCTGCAGCAGTTGCTGTACCAGCCCGGGATACAGTCAAGATTGTGGATGAGCAGGAGATGGTGGTCAGCACACCTGACAGAAGAACGCTTCGAATGATGCAGACACCACAGGCTTTTTCTTATCCACTGATTCTGGCTGCGTATGAGAAGGCCTTTGCAGATGGTGTAACCGTGACGGATGATGCCATGGCAGCAGAACACGCAGGGGTGCGTGTGAAAATTGTAGAGGGTGATGTCCGAAATATTAAAATTACGGTGCCTCAAGATCTTTTACTGGCGGAACTGTTACTCAAAGACTGGAAGCGTTCATGAAATGGTCAAGAAATACGGTCAAGAAATGCGTCATGAAGTGCTTCATGAAATACGCTCATAAAAAAGTGTTGACATTCTATCCGCAGGATGATATATTAATCGAGCGCTGCAAAAAAGCAGCACGAAACGGTTTTGGAGAGGTATCGAAGTGGCTATAACGAGGCGGTCTTGAAAACCGTTTGTCCGCAAGGGCGCATGGGTTCGAATCCCATCCTCTCCGTTTGATCGGAGATGAGATTCGATCATTCATAACAATATGTGGCGAAGGCAAAGTCGCCAGATCGTAGGGCAACAAGTATTTCTGGAGAAGTACCCAAGCTGGCCGAAGGGACACCCCTGGAAAGGGTGCAGGTCGTTAAAAGCGGCGCGAGGGTTCAAATCCCTCCTTCTCCGCTGCATCGGAATTAATTCGATGCTTTGAGCACCTTGATAACTGAACAGTGAAACAACCTTGAAAGTTCTGAAAAGTTTTATTTAAGGAACTGACCTTTAAACAGTAAAAGGGATA